>Ga0209816_1000080_pt1 | contig 73329 bp, 74 predicted proteins | sample CoawatmetaG01DNA_FD_187509 | JGI IMG/M metagenome (GOLD analysis project Ga0209816, IMG submission 187509) | Marine microbial communities from the West Antarctic Peninsula - Coastal water metaG017-DNA (SPAdes) (version 2) | ecosystem: Environmental > Aquatic > Marine > Coastal ...
AACGGATGCATAGTGAGCTCTTTAATGAACCCCACCCCTTTAATCTTAATGTTGTAATAGAGCATCAGAACAAAAATGCCTAACGCCATTCCCATCGTAATATTGGGGTCGGTTGAAGGTACAATTTTTTGATACTCAACACCAGCCAACATTAATACCTTAGGGATCAGGTCAACCGGAAGTAGATCCATCAGATTCATTAAAAATATCCACACAAAAATAGTCAGCGCCAAAGGAGCAACCATTTTATTTTTACCGTGAAAACTATCCTTAACGGTACTATCAATAAACTCAATAACGAGCTCAACAAAATTCAAGAACCCAGACGGAACACCTGTGGTGGCACGAACTGCAGCACGTCGGAACATCCAACAAAAAATAAGACCCAAACCAATAGACCACGCCATGGAATCAACATGAATAGCCCAAAACCCCATTGCTGCAGCTTCTGTAGCGCCATGTGCCATAGTCCAAGTGTCTGCAGCTAACACCTCAGTACCATTTTCTGTTTGGCGCTCAAAACCGCCCGGCAATTTCCCATACACTAGGTTTTGCAGGTGGTGCTGGATATATTCAGTTGTACTTGCGGGATTTTCGCCTGACATCTATTTATCTCAACTCTTCTGAACCCTAAACAATGCAAAAATTAAAAACATTAATACACTATCCACGTTAATTATTTAATTATTTTTGCAACCAAAAATAATTGCAATGGAATCATACCTACAAAAGCAGCCATAAACCCAATAATGTTAATTTCCTTAAATAAAACAAAAGTGATTATGAACGCAGAGGCGGTCAAAACAACTTTGCCTGTCTCGCCACGGTACATCGACCGAACGATCAAATCTGTCTGACTTGCCCCAATATGTTTAAAAGCCACATAGGAGAACCAAGCTTGAGGCACCAACTGGGTTAAGCCTCCCAAAAAAACAGATCCTGCTACAACCCTATCGAACCAAAAAATACCTGCTGTTACAAAGCACAGTATAATTAATTGAAATAGCGTAGCCTTATATATCGGCGGTTTTGGAATGGTAGCCATTGGTCTTTCTTACCATCTCTTCCAATTATTCCCAGCTTTTTAGAGACGCGCTAGGAGCGGGGCGCATTATAGGTATAGTGCTAGCGATATTCAACATTCTATTGAAGTCTATATCAGTAATTCATATTCTTTATGGTGAACCATTAGCTATTTAATATGAGCTAGGATCCCTTCAAGCTCATCAACGCTATGATATTTAATCACCAACTTACCAGAACCCTTCGCTGAATGCTTTATGGTTACGGCCGCCCCAACCTTTTCAGAAAGGTCTTGCTGTGCACGTAAAATGTCGGGATCAGCCGGTTTTTTTGGCTCAACCGCCATTGCAGAACCGGATGACTGTATTCGTTTTACTAGTGTTTCTGTCTGCCGGACTGACATAGAGTTAGAGGCTACCTCTCGCCCAGCTATTACCTGGCTACTCCCTGACAGAGCCAACAAGCACTTTGCATGACCAAGTTCAATCTCTCCGAGTTCAAGTTGTTTCTGAACCGCTTCTTCCAAGCTGGCTAATCGCATTAAGTTAGTGACGGCTGGTCGAGATTTACTGATCGAGATTTACCGACAGCGTCAGCCACCTGCTGTTGAGTCAATTTAAACTCATCCTGTAACCTTATTAGAGCACGGCTTTCTTCAATCGAATTAAGATCTTCACGCTGAATATTTTCTATCAACGCCATTGCAATAGCAGCTTCGTCTGTAATTGTTCTAATGATTGATGGAACTGATTCTAATCCCGCCTGCTGACTTGCTCGCCAACGGCGTTCTCCAGCAATAATTTCGTATTTATCAGTAGCTACCTTGCGCACAACTATTGGCTGCATCACACCCTGTTGAGCAATAGAATTAGCAAGCTCCTGAAGAGCATCGGCATCTAAATCTCTACGTGGCTGATATTTCCCTCGTTGAAGAAACTCTACCGGTAGGTCTCTTAATGTGCCATCCGCGTCCTCCATGTGCTTACTTTGCGGGACACTCTCTACTTCATCAGAGAACCCTAACAAGGCATCTAAACCGGTACCTAAACTTTGTCTTTTTGCAGCCATATTTTTAAGCCTTTACCAGGTCGGCGTTTTGTTGTTTTTCAAGACGGAGTATCTCGCCAGCTAGTGCTAAATAAGCAATAGAGCCTTTTGAGTTGCGGTCATATAGTAAAGCAGGCAAGCCATGGCTAGGTGCTTCAGCTAAGCGAACATTGCGCGGAATACTTACCCTATAAACTCGATCACCAAAATATTTTCTTAGTTGAGCGGTAACGGCATTGGTCAAACTACTCCGAGGATCGTACATGGTTCTCAAAATGCCCTGAATATGTAGTGAAGGATTAATTAACTTAGCTATTTGTTTAATAGTGTTGTTTAAATCAGCTAACCCCTCTAATGAAAAGTACTCGCACTGCATAGGGACAATGACACCCTCGCTCGCCACCAAAGCATTAACTGTCAGCATGTTAAGTGTTGGGGGACAATCAATGATCACGTAGTCGTAGCGATCAGTCACTTCTTCAAGAGCAAACTTTAGTTTTGATTCTCTCCCTATCTCTTTCATCAATTCAACTTCTGCCGCCACTAAGTCTCTATTGGCAGGTAATAAATCATATTTACCCGCGGTGGCCTCGACTACGGCATCTGCCGTTGGGTTTTTACCGGTTAAGACATGATAAGCGCTCAAAGTACATTCTTGCTTATTTACTCCAGACCCCATCGTAGCATTTCCTTGGGGGTCTAAATCAATCAGCAAAACACGTTTCTTATAGGCTGCCAGAGATGCTGATAAATTAATACTTGTCGTTGTCTTACCAACACCGCCTTTTTGATTTGCTATAGATATTATTTTAACCACCGGATACTTTTCCTGGATAATTTGTTTAAATTCTAACTATTTTTACTAGATGCCTCTGGCCGTCAACTTTTGGCACTGCAATAGGATATTCTTTAACGACCTTATAGCCTTTTGGTATCGCACTCAACTCTGATTGTTCAAGACGGCCTTTCATCGCCAAGAACCAACCGCCATCTGCGAGGAGATGTTGGCAATTAATGACCATGTCAGAGAGGGAACTGAAGGCTCTACTTAAAACAGCGTCATACATGTATTCGGGAGCAAACTGTTCAACCCTTTTATTAACTTCGTTAATATTAGACAGCCCCAGCTCTATTTTCGCTTGAAACAAAAACCGCGTTTTTTTACCGTTACTGTCTAACAAAGTAAAGTGCTTTTCAGGGTTAATTATAGCTAGTGGTATGCCGGGCAAACCTGCGCCAGTGCCAACATCAATGAACCTATCTCCCTGAAGTAAAGGCGATATAGCTAAGCTATCTAATAAATGTAGCTTAATCATCTCCAGCGGGTCCCTTATGGCCGTTAAATTATAGGCTTTATTCCAATGCTCAAGCATGTTTAGGTAAGACAACAGCTGGTCTAGTTGGACGTCGCTACAGTTTACTTCAAGCTCAGCTATACCTGATATAAGTAATGCTTGTTTTTGGGATTGCGAGACGGTTGAGTAGTTATTCGATGCCATTTGAAAGGTTTCTTAATTTAAGCTGCGTGTTTTTTTAGCTGCACTAAAAGCAGTGAAATAGCCGCGGGGGTTACCCCAGGAATCCTTGATGCCCTAGCCAGAGTGGCCGGCAAGGCTTCGCTAAGTTTTTGCTTAACCTCATTGGATAAACCTTTAATCTCAGCGTAATTAAAGCCGCCTGGGATAGGTGTATTTTCATGACGTTGTAATCGATCAATTTCATCTTGCTGGCGGGAAATATAACCGGAGTACTTGGCATCGATTTCAACTTGCTGTCCAATTTTCGGATCAGGTTTCGCATCAGGCAGTAAGTCAGCAATTATTTGATGGTTAAGCTCCGGACGTTTAAGTAAATCAAACAAGCTATATTCGTGAGAAATTTTATGATCAATATGTGTAAATAATTTTTCTGCAAGATCGCTATTAGGCTGTATCCAGGTACTCTTTAGACGCTGTGTTTCCAGCTCTATGGCTTCTTGTTTTTCACAAAAACTTTTCCAACGGTAATCATCAACTAATCCAAGGTTTCGCCCCGTTTCGGTTAATCGAATATCTGCATTATCTTCTCGTAATAGCAAGCGATATTCAGCCCGACTGGTAAACATTCGATAAGGCTCATTAGTACCCATAGTAATTAGGTCATCCACCAAGACGCCCATGTAGGCTGTGTTGCGTGTTGGACACCAAACGTCCTTATCAAGAACTTGCAATGCTGCATTTGCTCCCGCTAACAGACCTTGTGCAGCGGCTTCTTCATACCCTGTGGTGCCGTTGATTTGTCCAGCAAAAAACAGACCAGCAATGGATTTAGTTTCCAATGAGTAATGGAGATCTTGCGGATTAAAATAATCATACTCAATCGCGTAACCAGGTCTTGTGATGTGTGCGTTTTCGAAGCCTTTTATAGACCTTACTAGCTCTAACTGAACATCGAACGGCAAGCTCGTAGAAATACCATTTGGATAAAGTTCATACGTATCAAGCCCTTCAGGCTCTACAAATATCTGATGTTGATCTTTGTCTGCAAACCTCACTACTTTATCTTCTATAGAAGGACAGTAGCGAGGACCTACGCCATCGATAACACCGGTATAAAGTGGAGAACGATCCATCCCCCCACGAATAATTTGATGTGTATTGCTATTAGTATAAGTAATCCAACAGCACGTTTGCTTAGGATGATCTTCGGTTTTCCCCAAGTAGGACATTACTGGTACGGGTTGATCACCCCACTGCTCCTGCAATGATGAAAAATCCACACTTCGTGCATCGATCCTTGGCGGTGTCCCAGTTTTTAATCGCTCTACTCTGAACGGTAGCTCACGGAGCCGGTGTGCCAAGTTATTTGACGGCGGATCTCCGGCTCTACCTGCAGAATGATTTTCTAAACCTATATGTATTTTTCCAGCAAGAAAGGTACCTGCGGTAACCACCACAGTCTTTGCTTTGAACTGCAGTCCCATTTGAGTAATAACGCCGGTAACTCTATTATTTTCAATAATAAGGTCATCTACTGCTTGTTGGAAAATAGATAGATTCGGTTGATTTTCAAGAATGCCCCTAATTGCTGCTTTGTATCTAATTCTATCTGCTTGAGCCCTTGTTGCTCGAACAGCTGGGCCTTTACGAGCATTTAAAACCCTGAATTGAATTCCACCAAGGTCTGTTGCTTTAGCCATAGCGCCGCCAAGAGCATCAACTTCTTTGACCAGGTGTGTCTTTCCGATTCCGCCAATGGCAGGATTACATGACATCTGCCCTAACGTTTCTATGTTATGGGTTAACAGCAGAGTACTACATCCCATTCTCGCAGCCGCGAGACAGGCCTCTGTCCCGGCGTGGCCGCCGCCAACAACAATTACATCAAAGTAGTTTGGGTATTTCATAACAGGCACATATTTATCGTGAGAATTTCATTATACGTTGTGATTTATGAATTTATTGGTTTTTTAATTTGTTATTGCTAGTGAGGGGTATCATTTATATTTGCTGTTTTATTTAATCTATATATTAATAGTTTATATTATTGTTGTTGTTATTAGGGACCCCCTTTTTTGTGAGTAAACTAAATTACATTAATTTTATCAATCACTTATGGTGTTAAATTGAATGTAAAACATATTGAGCAAGTGTGTCATTAAAAAACTCATAAGCTGCTTCTAGCCTGTATGAAATTTAAACTATAGCGGTAATTGCGTTGATAAAGGGATAACTTTGTTGGTAATTATTTATTTCATACAGACGATATTCACACCCTATTGGTTTGACAAAATTTACGCTTAACATCTTGTTTGCTAGCTGTTGATAAGGTTGTATTGTTTTTTAAACGGTGTTTCTTTCGAAAAAACGGGTTGTTTTTAAGGGTTTAGTGAATAAACCGTTGAAGTAGGGCGTTTGTTGTTTTTAAGGGTTTAGTGAATAAACCGTTGAAGTAGGGCGTTTATTTCTTTAGAATCGCGCACCCTGTTAGGGCACAACACATAATTTCGGATTAGATACCATGAAAAGAACATTTCAACCTAGTAACTTAAAGCGCAAGCGCACGCATGGTTTTAGAGCTCGTATGGCTACACCTGGTGGCAGAGCGGTTCTCAACCGTCGCCGGGCTAAAGGCCGTAAGCGTCTTTCGGCATAGGGTGTGGGCCGAGTGCCCAAGTTTAAGTTCGGTAAAGATCAGCGTTTACTCAGGGCCTCTGAATTTCAAGAGGTCTTCGATTTAAATACCTGTAAGATTTCTCATCCTAATTGGTTGCTGCTGGCAAAATTTAACACGTCTTATGGGTCTCGATTAGGCCTTGTTATTGGTAAGAAAAACATTCCTACTGCGGTTGGCCGCAATTATGTCAAACGCTTAGCCCGTGAAACCTTCCGTAAATCAGACTTTCCTCATTCAATCGATGTCATCTTTTTGGCACGTAAGGGAGCCGACAAACTTAACTCGCAAGACATGGCCTTGTTGTTACAAGAATCTTGGTGCAGACTGCGGCAGCGTTGTGAGGCTTCAAAGGCGAAAAATGCGTAGATTAGTGGTAATAATTATTCGTGGGTACCAGCTAGCTATTAGTCCTTTACTTGGAAATAATTGCCGTTTTGACCCGACCTGCTCTTGTTATGCCCATGATTCGATTGATCGCTTTGGCGTTATTAAAGGAAGTTATCTTTCAATTATTAGGATTGTGAAGTGCCACCCGTTTCATCCCGGCGGCTACGATCCTGTTAAAGAACTAGTAGAGAACAAAAAACCACCTCATCAAAAATCAGCAGAGTTGTAGTTAATATGGATTGGCAAAGAACAATTTTAATCGGTGGTATGGGACTTGTTGCTTGGATGTTAGTTATTCAATGGAATCAATTCGAGGACCAAAACGTAGCGTTGGAACAAAGTTTTAGTGAATCGCAGACTAATTATGAGTCTAGCTTTGACTCAGTGACTACTTCTACGGGATCAGCTAACAGTGATGAGCTACCGCAGCTACAGTCGGTTCCAGAGTCTTCTGGTCTATTGGATTTGGCGCTGCCTACACCAAACGAAAATTTTATTACGGCTCAAAATGATGTTATTGAAATTGTCATTGATCCCATTGGGGGAGATATTGTTAGTGGTTTACTACTAACGCACTTTGATAAAAAACTCGAGGATGGCGGCCAACCTTTGCCTATTTTACAAAACAGTCGAGATAACACCTATGTTGCCCGTAGTGGACTGATTGGGCCAAGTGGAACTGATACAGCGGAAGGACGTCCCAAGTTCTCTATTGCTAGTACAAACTTCATTTTAAATGATGACCAAGATACCCTAAACATAGACTTGGTGCTAAATGATAGTGGAGTAAGAATTGTTAAGCGCTTTACTCTCAGCCGTAATAGTTATGATATTGGCGTTCAGTACATTATTAATAACGGTTCTTCTTCTGATTGGAACGGTACCTTCTATGGACAGATAAAAAGAGATGCTAAGCCGCCGGTGACGGATGTTTCCGGGTTTAGCATGCAGCCTTTTCTTGGCGCAGCACTTCGCCAACCCGAAAAGAATTACGCCAAGTTTGATTTCAGCGATATTGAAGATGAATCGGTAAAGACTTCAATCGAGGGTGGTTGGGTAGCTATGGTTCAGCATTACTTTATTAGCGCATGGATACCGCCGGCCGACGAGCTAAATAATTTCACCTTGCGCAAGTTATCCAACCAAGATATGTATTTACTATCTTTTACGGGTGCGCCTATAAGTGTTCCAGTAGGCGAATCGGCTGATTATAAAGCTAGTTTTTACATAGGGCCAAAGGATCAGGATGCGCTTATTGGGATGGCAGAGTATTTAGACAGAACACTAGATTATGGGTTTTTATGGATTTTGGCCGAGCCTATTTTTAAAGCAATGAAAATGATTCACAGTGTTATCGGTAATTGGGGCTGGACTATTATTTTACTGACTCTTGGTATCAAGCTAATCCTGTACCCATTATCAGCAGCAAGCTTAAAGTCCATGGCAAAAATGAGAAATCTGCAGCCGCAGATGCTGAGGCTTAAAGAACTTTATGGTGACGATCGCCAGAAAATGTCTCAAGAAACAATGAGTCTATATAAGAAAGAGAAAGTTAACCCGGCGGGAGGGTGCTTTCCAATGCTACTTCAAATGCCGGTGTTTATTTCTCTTTACTGGGTCTTGATGGAGTCGGTTGAGATAAGGCATGCTCCTTGGATATTCTGGATCCAAGACCTCTCTGCGAAAGACCCATATTTTGTTTTACCGATCATTATGGGTGCAAGCATGCTATTTATGCAGAAGTTACAGCCAGCGCCAACGGATCCTATGCAAGCGAAAATCATGCAGATTATGCCTATTGCGTTCACTTTTTTGTTCATGGGGTTTCCTTCAGGGTTGGTTCTCTACTGGACGGTTAACAACTTACTGTCAATGGCACAGCAATGGTTTGTGAATCGACAATTGATCAATAACAAAAATTAGTTCAAGGCTCCTTTAGGGGCCTTTTTTTCGGGCATAATTGTATCTATGTTACAGAATGATAAAGACACTATTGTTGCTATTGCCACGGCCACTGGGCGTGGCGGAGTTGGTGTTGTACGCCTTTCTGGCAAAGATCTCCATGTTTATATTCAAGGCATGATTGGGCGTGAAATTTTGCCACGGCAGGCAAGCTATTGCCGGTTCTTAGATGCGGCCGGAGAAATTATTGACCAAGGCGTTGCGCTATATTTCCCTGCACCCCATTCATTTACTGGTGAATCTGTCTTAGAACTTCAAGGCCATGGCGGTATGGTTATTCTGGATGCTTTGGTGCAGCGCTGCGTTTCTCTCGGCGCGAGAGTTGCTAGGCCGGGAGAGTTTAGTGAGAGAGCGTTTATCAACGATAAAATGGATTTGGCACAGGCTGAGGCGATAGCTGATCTTATCGATGCATCGTCTATAGAGGCGGCCAAATCAGCAGTGAGATCAATGCAGGGAGACTTCTCTAAGCTTATAAATCAGTTGGTTGAGGAAATGATTCAAATCCGGATCTATGTTGAAGCAGCCATTGACTTTCCAGAGGAGGAAATTGACTTTTTGCAAGATGAAAAGTTGTTTTCAGCTTTAGATAAGCTCACGCAGGATATAACGATTGTATTAGAGAAAGCACAGCAAGGGTCGCTGTTAAAAGATGGCTTGACCCTTGTCTTAGCTGGCAGGCCAAACGCAGGTAAATCTAGCTTGTTAAATTCACTCGCGGGTAATGAGACGGCCATTGTAACGCCCGTTGCTGGGACAACCAGAGATGTTCTGCGCGAAAAGATCATGCTTAACGGTTTACCGCTCAATATAGTCGATACTGCGGGATTACGTGATACTGATAATGAAATAGAGGCAGAGGGGGTACGCAGGGCTTGGCGAGAGATAGAAGCTGCGGATCAGATTTTGTTTATTGTGGATTCGACGCAAGACCACGCCCCTAGCTTGCAGTCAGTTTGGCCAGAATTTTTTGATCGATATCCAAATTCAAAACAGCAGTTAACGTTGGTGCTTAATAAAATCGACATATCAGGACTTTCTGCAGGTGCAGTTCCTGGGGTTCAAACAGCATTTGCTATATCTGCAAAAGATCAAACAGGGTTCGACTCTTTAGTTGAGCACTTACAAAAAAGTGCTGGATTCCTTGGGCATTCAGAGGGTCTTTTTTCAGCACGTAGGCGGCATCTAGTTTCTTTAGAAAATGCACTTGATCTTATCGTTATTGGTATCGCTCAATTGCGTAATGCAGGGGCTGGTGAACTACTAGCCGAAGATCTGCGTCAAGCTCAAAAGGAGCTTTCCGAGATCACCGGCCAGTTTACCTCAGATGATCTGTTAGGCAGGATTTTCTCTTCTTTTTGTATTGGAAAGTGACCGGATGTGCCAACAAAGTCACCGTATTAAAAAAACTTTGTTCTGGAAATCATTAGTACGCCCAATACTATCTTTACGCACCGAGTTTTCACTGTATATATACAGTTTATCAACAAAATTAGGTTGTTTTATATACAGCTAATAATTTTTATTTGTGGGTAATGTAAAACTTGTAATTGTATAAGATGTTGATTTAAAACAGTTAATTATATATTTAAAGTTTACCGCTCTATGGTCTTGTGTGGATAATGTGGGATTTCTTGTATACACTATATAAAAAACAACAACACTTAAAAGTGCGCCCTAGAAGGGCTACTTATTGGTCTTTGGGGGGCATCTTGAGGGGACATATCAGACACAATCGTACCGGCGGTGTTCGCTTTAAAGTCTACAGAGATCTCTTTCTAAGAATCGCTAAAAACGCCATGGTTCAATATGCAATCTGATCTTGCTTCCAGCATTTGGCCACAGTGCCAAGCCCTTCTCCGCGGAGAGCTCCCCGAGCAGCAGTTTAATACTTGGATTCGACCACTTGTTGCTCACTCCGAATCTGATCGTGATAGCGTTCAGTTGGTTGCGCCAAATCGATTTATTGAAGATTGGGTTAAAAATAAGTTTTCCGTGCGGATTCATGAGCTCATGAATCAGCTTTGTGGTCGCAGTGTGATGGTTGAAATTGTAGTGGCCGTCAGCCATGTTAATGGGGATACTGACCAACCCCTTCTAGCTATTGATAGGGAACAAAAAGAGGCCTCTGTTTGGAGTGCTTCTCCAGTAGGTCAGGTGAAGCTGGAAGCGCCGGCAATTATTACTTCGGCCGCAGAAAGTAGTTTGAAAACCAATTTAAATCGCAACTTCACATTTGACAGTTTTGTGGAGGGGAAATCGAATCAGTTAGCTTTTGCTGCAGCCCGGCAAGTTGCTGAGAACCCCGGTGGTTCTTATAACCCACTGTTTATATATGGTGGTGTAGGCTTAGGTAAGACTCATTTGATGCATGCAGTTGGGCATGCAATGCGTGAGAAGAATCCTGAAGCAAAAATTGTTTACTTGCATTCTGAGCGCTTTGTCGCGGACATGGTGAAGGCACTCCAGCTAAAAGCTATTGATGAGTTCAAAAGATTCTATCGTTCAGTTGATGCGCTTCTTATTGATGATATACAGTTTTTTTCTGGTAAAGAGCGCTCTCAGGAGGAATTTTTCCATACCTACAATGCTTTGCTTGAGGGGGGGCAGCAAATGATCTTGACTTGCGACCGTTACCCAAAAGAGATAGATGGTGTTGAAGAAAGATTAAAGTCGAGGTTTGGTTGGGGTTTAACGGTTGCAGTTGAGCCGCCCGAACTAGAGACAAGAGCAGCCATCTTGATGAACAAGGCTGAGCAGGCGGGGATGGATCTATCAAAGGATGCGGCTTTCTTTATTGCCCAGCGTATTCGTTCTAACGTAAGAGAGTTAGAAGGCGCTCTTAAGCGAGTGATGGCTCATGCTCAGTTTACTGGGCGCGTTATTGATATAGATTTAATTAGAGAATCGTTAAAAGACCTATTGGCACTTCAAGACAAGCTAGTTACCATAGATAATATTCAAAGGGTTGTTGCTGACTACTATAAGCTTAAGATGTCTGATATGTTATCTAAACGCAGAAGCCGTTCTGTGGCTAGACCTAGGCAATTAGCTATGTCTATTGCTAAAGAGCTTACCAGTCATAGTCTTCCTGAGATTGGAGAGTCGTTTGGTGGGAGAGACCATACCACCGTGCTTCATGCTTGTCGGAAGGTAAAAGAGTTGGAAGGGATGGATCGTGAAGTTCAAAGAGACCTGAAGAACCTGTATCGAGCGCTGTCCACCTAAATAGTATTTGTTGATCATTGTTGAAAGTAGAGTCGGAGATAATAAATTATTATGAAATTTAGCTTATCGCGGGAAGCGTTCTTAAAACCTCTTCAATTGGTTGTTGGCGTTGTTGAGAGGCGTCAAACATTGCCAATATTATCCAATGTTTTGTTGAGTCTTGAGCAATCCCGACTGTCCATGACGGGTACGGATTTAGAAGTTGAAATAGTAGGCGTAACTGATACTGACGCTACAGCTGAAGATGGTGACATCACTGTATCGGCACGTAAGTTGGTTGATATTTGCCGCTCTCTGCCTGATGGGGCGATGGTCGATTTTTCTAGCAGTGATGGTAAAGCAACGATTAAAAGTGGGCGCAGTAAATTTACACTATCTACATTGCCGGCTAACGAGTTCCCTTCGGTAGATGAAGGTGAAAAGACCGTAGAGTTTATGGTCCCTGGGTCAGTGCTTAAAGGTCTGATAGAGGCAACTTCGTTTGCGATGGCGCAGCAAGATGTTAGATATTACCTTAATGGTATGCTCTGGGAGTTAAACGAAAATAAGCTTAGGGCTGTGGCTACCGATGGTCACCGCATGGCCTTGTGTGATGGTGTCTGTGATGTTTCTGTCTCTGAACCTATCACTTCGATTATACCTCGTAAGGGTATTATTGAGTTGTCGCGCCTGCTTGACGAAAATGATGTAAAAGTGGCTATGGGCTCTAACCACATTCGTGTGACAGGCGGCGACTATTGTTTCACGTCTAAGCTAGTCGATGGTGCTTATCCTGATTATGATCGTGTTCTTCCTAAGGGTGGTGACAAAATCGTAATTGGTGACCGTACTGAGCTAAAGCAGGCGTTTGGCCGAGCGGCGATTTTGTCCAACGAGAAATATCGAGGCGTTAGGATTCTGTTGTCTGAAGGCTCCATTAAGATGGTAGCTAACAATCCTGAACAGGAAGAGGCTGAGGAAGAGGTTTCTGTCAACTATTCTGGAGAAGACTTAGAGATCGGGTTTAATGTCAGTTATCTTTTAGATGTACTCTCCGTCATTACGGGTGCTGAGGTTCGAATTACTCTGTCCAGCTCAAATAGCAGTGCCTTAGTTGAAGACGCTGCAGACGGTTCGGCGGTTTACGTCGTTATGCCGATGCGTCTTTAGTAGCCTGTCAGGCAAGGCCGGATTCGTACTCCGGCCTTCCTGGGTCACGTTCTCATGTATATTCCTCACCTTGAAGTTCACCAAGTAAGAAACCTGCAAAGCTTAACGTTGGATTTCCATAATATGGCTAATATTATTTATGGTGTTAACGGTAGTGGGAAAACGAGTCTACTCGAAGCTATATACCTATTGGGAAGAGGGCGGTCTTTCCGGCATAGAGATCTCCGTATGGTGGTGAACCACCAGGCCGAAGAGCTGGTCGTATCGGCTAGAGTAAAAAAGAAGGATCCGTTAAGATCTCATCAGCTAGGCATAAAGCGTGGTGCCAGTGGTAATTTTGCAGCGCGGCTAGATGGCAAAGCAATCTTGACGGCAGCCCAGTTAGCGACAGTACTTCCCATACAGCTGATAGATGCTCAAAGCTTCAGTCTCTTAGAGGGCGGACCGCTGCAGCGCCGACAATTCTTAGACTGGGGAGTGTTCCACGTGGAACAATCCTACTCCCAGTTATGGGCGCGCTTTCAAAAGACGCTAAAACAGCGGAATCAACTGCTACGTCATGCTAGAATAGATGCGGATTCTTTGCGTGCCTGGACAGCGGAGCTTGTGCCTTTGGGAGAACAGATTTCGGCCCATCGGAAGCGCTATGTGGATGGGCTAGTGCCACACATAGAGGCTGTCGCTAAGAAATTTGACGGCTTGGGTGTCCTCGAGGTTGAATATTATCAAGGCTGGAGTGAGAAGATGTCTCTCACGGAGGCTATGGATTTTGATAGTAAGCGAGACCTTGCGGTTGGAACTACTTGTCATGGGGCTCATAAAGCCGATATGAGGGTTAAGGTTGATGGTATGCCTGCTGCCGATGTTTTATCACGCGGGCAAACAAAGTTGCTCGTATATGCGTTAAAGTTGGCGCAAGCAACTTATTTTCGAGATAAGATTGGCGAATCCTGTGTGTTTTTACTGGATGATTTGCCGGCCGAGCTGGATTATCATCATCGGCAGCAGGTTGTGTCTTGCCTATATAGTTTGGGTTGCCAGTTCTTTGTGACGGGTGTGGATAAAAAAGATTTTGAAGTTTTAGTAAAAGATAATGCTTATCAGATGTTCCACATGGAACATGGTGCGATTACCGCAGGTTGAAAAACAGGAAGCTATAGAGTTATGTCTGAAGAAACTAATTACGATTCGTCTAGTATTAAGGTTTTGAAAGGGCTAGATGCTGTTCGCAAGCGCCCAGGGATGTATATCGGTGATACAGATGATGGTACCGGCCTGCATCACATGGTGTTTGAGGTTGTGGACAATTCCATTGATGAGGCGTTGGCGGGGCACTGTTCTGAAATTCGGATCGTGATTCACCCGAATGAGTCTATTTCGGTTTCAGATAATGGTCGTGGTATTCCTACAGAAATGCATGACGAAGGCGTTTCTGCTGCGGAGGTCATTATGACCGTGCTGCACGCTGGGGGTAAGTTCGACGATAATAGTTATAAGGTGTCAGGTGGACTCCATGGAGTGGGGGTATCTGTCGTAAATGCCTTATCTAAAAAGATGCGACTAACGATTCGTCGTAACGGCAAAGTCCATGAGCAAACTTATTCTCACGGCGTTCCCGATGCCCCACTGGCTACTATTGGCGATACAGACGATTCGGGAACCGAAGTGTATTTCGAGCCTTCTGAGGGAACCTTTACGAATATTCAATTCCATTTTGAGCAGCTGGCCAAGCGCTTGAGAGAACTCTCGTTTTTGAATTCAGGTGTTCGGATTGTTCTTCATGATGAGCGCTCAGGCAAAGAAGAAGTTTATGCCTATGAAGGTGGCTTGAGGGCCTTTGTTGAGTATCTGAATACCAACAAAAGCACCGTTAATAAAATTATGCACTTCAACACTGATCGTGAAGATGGTACAAGTGTCGAAGTCGCCCTGCAGTGGAATGACGGCTTTCAGGAGAATATTCTTTGCTACACCAACAATATTCCCCAGCGTGATGGTGGAACCCATTTAGCGGGCTTTCGGTCAGCGCTGACTCGCGGCCTTAATTCCTATATTGAAAAAGAAGGAATTAACGGCAAACAGAAAGTTGCGACTACGGGCGATGATGCTCGAGAAGGGTTGACGGGTATCGTTTCTGTGAAGGTACCAGACCCCAAGTTTTCATCCCAGACCAAAGACAAGCTGGTTAGCTCTGAGGTAAAAACAGCTGTAGAACAAGAAATGGGCGACAAATTTAGCGACTATCTGATGGAATTTCCTCAGGAGGCGCGAGCTATCGTTAACAAGATGATTGACGCTGCTCGTGCGCGTGAGGCTGCTCGTAAGGCTCGTGAGATGACACGCCGTAAAGGGGCGCTAGACATTGCCGGCCTACCTGGAAAGTTGGCTGATTGCCAAGAGAAAGACCCAGCACTTTCAGAACTGTACTTGGTGGAGGGGGATTCTGCTGGCGGTTCAGCTAAGCAGGGTCGCGCTCGAAAGACTCAGGCGATTTTGCCTTTAAAAGGGAAGATCCTTAATGTCGAGAGAGCTCGTTTTGATCAAATGCTGTCAAATGCAGAGATAGGAACGCTCATTACAGCGCTTGGCTGTGGTATCGGCACTGAAGAGTTTAATCTAGAAAAGCTTCGCTACCACACTATCGTCATTATGACGGATGCTGATGTCGATGGGTCTCATATTCGCACATTGATATTAACGTTCTTTTTTAGGCAGATGCGTGAGCTTGTTGAAAATGGCCATATTTTCATTGCCCAGCCGCCGCTTTATAAAGTCAGCAAAGGTAAGTCTGAGCAGTACGTAAAAGATGATGATGCCTTGCTGGTTTATCTGACGCAAAAAGCATTAGAGAATGCCGCTTTGTATGTTAATGCTAGTGCCCCAGGTATTCAGGGCACTGCCCTGGAAAGTTTGGTCGCAAAGTTTAGGCATGTAGGGGATATTGTCAATCGTATGTCACTTGTGTATCCGGTAGAGCTGCTTGAGGCGTTGGTCTATATTAGCCAGCTAGAGGGGAAACTTCTGCAAAACAGTAGCGATCTTGAGCCTTGGTGTGCTGAACTCCAAAAATGCCTTGAAGAAACCGATAGTGGAACCCATCGCTATAAGGTCTCGATTAAAGAAGATAAAGAGCGTAATCTTTTCATCCCTAACGTTGAAATCACTGCCCATGGCGTACCGCATTACCATAGTTTGGGCCGTGATTTCTTTGCCTCTAATGAATATGCAGCCATGGTTGAGTTAGGTAAGACGGTTCAGGGGTTGATCGAAGAGGGCGCTTATGTAAAGCGCGGTGAGAGGGAACAGCCGGTTAGCAGCTTTAAAGATGCTTTGGCTTGGTTGATGGCCGAGTCCAGAAGAGGCATCAGTACGCAGCGATATAAAGGGCTGGGGGAGATGAATCCAGAGCAGCTTTGGGATACTACAATGGATCCTGAAAACCGCCGCATGCTCGTGGTTACTATTGAGGATGCCATCGCGGCGGATCAAATGTTTACCACCCTGATGGGCGATCACGTCGAACCGCGACGGGAGTTTATTGAAACTAATGCCTTGTCAGTAGTTAATTTGGATGTTTAAAAGGTGATCAGCTACACGGATTAGTTGGCCAACCTAAGACACTGTTATTTTTAGGTGGGCTGACACCCAGGAGTGAGCTTTTTCGGCCAGTTCGCGAGCGCTGTAAGCAGACGAATCCAGAGGCGGGGCAATATGTACATCTATAGTTCCAGGATATTTCAGCCAGCTATCAGCTGGCCAGTATGCTCCGGCATTGTGTGATAACGCCACGACATCTACGCCAGCCAGTTTGGCTAAAGCAGCACCTCCTGTTTTAAATGAGCCTAATTCGTTACTAGGATTTCTTGTACCTTCAGGATATATAACTACTTTAAGTCCGCACTTCAATCGAGCCTCGCCCTTTTTTAAGACCTGCCGCATGGCTGCTGTAGGTTTGGAGCGTTTGATGGCTATAGGCCGCATGGCTGCAACGCTCCATCCAAAGAAGGGAAGCCACAGAAGTTCCCGCTTCAGCACGAAGCTTGCCGGTTGTGCGAGCCATTGAATATAGAAAGACTCCCATGCACTTTGATGATTACTTAGAATGACACAGGGTCCAGAAGGCAGATTTTCTAAGCCGGTGATTTTTACGTTTATTCCACAGGCTAAACGCAACCAAGTGAGTATCAGATAGTTGCTAGTAGTCCCAAGTTTCTGGCGCTTTTTGAAAGGCAAAAACCAAATAAAGCAGGATGTGAGTCCCGAAATTACCACAATCAGTAGTAAACCAAGATAAAACAGCCCTGATCGGAGCGCCAGCCAACAATATCTATACATCGCAGGCTATTTACTCGACGCCATCTGAGCAATATCAGCCACATTAACGAACAAAGCGCGTAGGTTACTCAGCAGGCTTAGGCGATTATTGCGTAGTGCCTGATCATCGGCCATCACCATGACATCGTTAAAGAAGCTATCGATTGGGTCACGCAGCGTGGCTAAATTTTTCAGCACATTAGTGTAATCTCGGCTTGCTAAAAGTGGTTCAGATAGCAATGACATCCGAGTTATTGATTCGGCTAGCGTCTTTTCTGCAGGCTCTACGAGCAAGTTGCTGTCAAGGGTCACTGGTTCACTTTTCCCAAGCTGTTTACTGATAATATTTGACACCCGTTTATTTGCTGCGGCTAGATCGCCGGCTTCTGGCAGCAGTGAAAAGGACGCGACTGCATTTACGCGAGCATCAATATCCAGTGGGTTACCAAGATTGAGGGGCGCTACAGAGAGGTAAATTTCTGCTGAATAACCTTCTTCTTTGTACCAAGATTTAAATCTATCCAATATGTAAGCAAGTACTTGCTTACATATGGTTTCAAGAGCCTCATCCTCTAGCTTAAATTGGATCGCTGACTCTTTTATTGCGGAACGTAAATCTATATCAATCTTTCTATCAATAATGATTCGTAAAATTCCTAAACTGGCTCTTCGCAACGCAAAAGGGTCTCGCGAGCCTGAAGGTTGCTGGCCAATGCTAAAAATACCAACCAAAGTGTCCAATTTGTCGGCTAATGCTAGAGCGGCCCCAACGGTGGTGGTGGGTACGAGGTCACCTGAGAATCTCGGTAGATACTGCTCAAGGAGAGCCTCCGCAACTTGAGAATCCTCACCATCATTAAGAGCATAATAGCGCCCCATAACACCTTGCAGATCAGCAAATTCGCCCACCATATCGGTCACTAAGTCTGATTTGCAGAGTTGTCCTGCCCTGAAGGCCGTCTCAGGATCTGCTCCAGTGCTAACAGCCAAGGTTTTAGCTAGCAGGGCCACCCGTTCGGTTTTAGCGTACACCGAGCCCAATGTCTCTTGAAATACAACGGTTTTCAATTGCTCCCGACGATCAAAAAGACTCACGCGAGCATCATTTTTATAAAAGAATGCGGCATCCGCTAAACGAGGCCTAATAACTCTCTCATTGCCTTGAATCACTTCTTGAGGCTTCTTGCTAATAATGTTGGCAACGGTAATAAACGCTGCCATTAAGTTATCTCGCTTATCTATCAGATGAAAGTATTTTTGATGCTCTTTCATAGAAGACACTAATGCCTCAGAAGGCACCGCTAAAAAGGCTTCATCAAAACATCCCATCAGAGGAACCGGCCATTCATTCAATGCAGTGACTTCATCAAGGAGTGAAGGGTCAATGACAGCAATGCCACCGCCCTCAGACGCCAGTAATTTAACGCCGTCTTCAATGAGTTCCCGACGCTTGGCAAAACTGGCTATAACAAAATTATCGTATAACTGTTGTTCGTAACTATCTGGCGAACAAATGGTAATGTCTCCAGTCCCATGAAAACGATGTCCTTGGCTAACATTGCCGGTGGTGACGCCCAAAACTGGCTCATTACAAGTTTCGTCATTGAACAACAAAACACCCCACTGAACGGGCCGTACAAACTCTTCTTTGCTATTACCCCATCTCATACGCTTGGGAATAGGTAGGAACGACAGAGACTGGTTAATTATCATCCCTAGCAGCGACGCGGTGTCTCTTCCCGCCTCAACTCTCCGAACACAAAGTTTATCTTGCTTACCGTCACTCTCTACTTTGCTGGGTAGTTCTTTAAGATTTAAACCATTTTTATTCGCAAAAGCTTGCGCCGCCTTAGTTGCATTGCCCTCAGAGTCAAATGCGACCTTCACGGGAGGGCCCCAGGCAACAATCTCGGTATCGGGAGTCCGAACATCCAGATCCTTGATAATGACGGCCAGACGCCGCGGTGCAGCAAACGATTGCACCTCATTAAAATTCAATTTATTTTCGCCCAGGCCCTTTTGTATACCTTCGACAAGCGCATTAGAAAGACTCATCAAGGCCTTCGGCGGCAACTCCTCTGTCCCTAATTCAAACAACAAATCAGCTTTCATTTGGACTCTCCAGCACGTTGAGCTAACACTTCTTGCGCGATTTCTGGTGACGCTAAGGGAAACCCGGCTGCCATCCGAGAGTCGAAGTAACCTTGAGCGACTCCGCGTGCAAGGGTGCGAACCCTAAGAATATAGCGCTGACGTTCAGTCACTGAGATTGCTTTGCGAGCGTCCAACAAATTGAAAGCATGTGACGCCTTCATGACCATTTCATAGGCTGGAAGAGGGAGGTTATTATCAATCAAATTGACGCAGTCTTTTTCATATTGGTCAAATGCACTAAATAAGAAGTCTACATCGGCATGTTGGAAATTGTACGTGGACATTTCAATTTCATTTTGCAAGAACACATCCCCATAACTCACATCACCTTGAGGCCCATGAGCCCAAACAAGATCATAGATACTATCAACACCCTGCAAATACATGGCAATGCGCTCTAGCCCATAGGTTATTTCACCGGTTACCGGATAGCATTCGAGGCCCCCGACTTGTTGGAAATAAGTGAACTGCGACACTTCCATGCCATTCAGCCAAACCTCCCAACCAAGTCCCCAGGCCCCTAGCGTAGGGGACTCCCAGTTATCTTCGACAAACCTTATATCATGGACTAAGGTATCAACACCTAAAGATCGAAGAGAGCCCAAATAAAGCTCCTGAAAATCTTTAGGGGAGGGTTTCATTACTACTTGGAACTGATAGTAGTGCTGCAACCGGTTAGGATTTTCCCCATAACGACCATCGGTTGGACGGCGTGACGGTTGCACGTAGGCTGCGTTCCAGTTTTCCGGACCGATGGAGCGCAAGAATGTCGCTGGGTGAAAGGTACCTGCTCCCACCTCCATATCTAGGGGCTGCATGATTACGCACCCACAATCCGCCCAGTACTGTTGTAATCTGGAGATCAGTTCTTGAAAACTATCGGGTGGTGCAAGAAGGTCGCTCACGAAAATTTACTCACTTTAAGAAAGGGTACAGCTCAAGACTGCAATTATAAAGCTGCACCGCGATAAAGATAGGGTCTAAGCATGTCAAAACGACGAATTAGATAACCGTGCCGATTCAGCTTTCGATATAATACCAGAGCAATGCCGAACTGATCCCAACTAAGACAACGATAATGCATTGTGCGTCAATCCATAACATCCGGCAGGAGCACTGGCGATGAGAGACACATTGGTCCTAAGAGTCCTGAAGCTTATTTCGTGGCTACCGCTCAGTATCGGTCGCATTAAAGGGCGTTTCTTTGGTTGGCTGTTATATAAGTTCAATGCACAGCCTGCGCGGATAACAAAAATCAATTTGGCGCTTTGTTATCCTGAAATGAATGCCAAAGCGATTAATACGCTTTGTGCGCGACGCATGAAACATCTTGCTCAAACGGTTTTTGAAACACCTTTAGTCTGGCGTAAAGGAAACCCTTGGGTTACCAGTAAGGTTGTTTCGATTAGAGGACTAGAATTATTTGAGGCAGCAATTGCTCATGAGCGCGGCACCATTCTTATTATTCCCCATCAGGGTAACTGGGAGGTACTAGGTCTCTGGGCTAGCCAACATCAATCCATGACATCTCTATATGACCCGCCGAGAATAGAGCTTCTGCAAGAATGGATCAAAACGTCACGCGAGCAATCGGGATCGACATTGGTACCCACTAACGTCCGCGGTGTAGCTGCTATTATTAAGGCGCTAAAGAAAGGAGAAATTACCGGTATTTTACCCGACCAACAGCCGCCTCCTGAAAGTGGTGAGTTTGCACCCTTACTCGGCGTTCAGACACGTACGATGACTCTGATCAATAAGCTCTTGCAACGCTCAGGAGCTCAAGCGTTAATGTGCTCTGCTATTCGCATCCCAGGAGGCTGGGAATTACACTTCTTACCGGCCGACGAAGCATTGTATAGTGAAAACATTGAGATTAGTCTGGCTGCGCTCAACAAGGGTGTTGAGTCAATTATTGCCTTAGCGCCTGAACAGTATCAATGGGAATACAAGCGGTTTCGTGATCGCCCAACAGGAGAGTCACCTGCGTATGACTAATACTCAAGCAAGAATCATGGAACCCAACTTAGGAGCCGTTTTGCCAATTTCATCACCTTCTCAAACCAGTAAAGCTATTCTTTGGAAAGCCCTCTCTGATCTTGATCAAAACCAAGTACCTAATGCTTGGTATGACTGGTTATCTGATCGTGGGTCACTCACAGCACGGCTAATTGATGCTAGTGAAAACGAATTTTCAGTAGAAGTAGTTAGGCAATATGAGTCAGTTCCTAGTGCGTCTGAAGCGGCCGCGTTAAAAATAGCAACAAACACGCCAGTCTTTATTAGACAGGTTATTTTGTGTGGTAAAGGTAAACCTTGGGTGTTTGCAAGGAGCGTCTTGCCACTGTCCACTTTGACAGGCAGGCTGACGGCGCTTCGCGAGCTTGATAGTCAGCCGTTAGGGGCGCTACTGTTCAGTGATCCCAGTATGACTCGAGCTCCGGTGGAGGCCAGTTACTCATATGCGGCAGCACTAGCGGTACCCGATACTGTATGTGATGGAGATGTGTTTTTATGGGGGCGCAGATCTGTATTTTGCCTAGACCAAAAACCACTTCTAGTCAGTGAGATGTTCCTTCCAGACTTTGGCGCCTATGACAAGAACTACAAACATGCACGAGAAGAACAAGCATGACAACGTCCGGCGAACCCAGAGCAGCTTTTGTATCTAACCCTTGGCTCAGATTAATGAGGTTAGATCGTCCTATTGGTGTGTATTTACTCATGTGGCCAACACTTTGGGCGTTGTGGTTTGCAGCTGAGGGTATTCCCAGCCTAAAGAATTTGAGTATTTTTTTAGTTGGCTTAATAGTGATGCGTGCAGCAGGGTGTGTTATCAACGATTACGCTGACCGAGACATTGACGGGCTAGTAGAGAGGACTAAAACCCGCCCGTTACCAGCGGGGGAAATCACGCCGAATCAAGCTCTTTGGCTATGCGGAGGTCTTCTATTCACGGCGTTAATTTTGGTGTTGATGACAAATCCACTGACTATAGCGCTCTCCTTTGGCGGTCTTGCTGTCACAGCGATTTATCCGTTTATGAAGCGCTTCACGCATTTACCCCAAATCGGACTTGGCGTTGCTTGGGCATGGGTTGTCCCCATGGCTTTTGCTGCTCACAGAGAAGAGTTGCCCTGGGAGTTATGGCTAATATTTGCTGCGATTGTAGTATGGACTGTCGCGTTTGATACTTATTACGCCATGGTAGATCGGGCCGATGATTTAAAGATAGGCGTAAAATCTACGGCCGTATTATTTGGTCGCTATGATCTAGCGATGATTGTTTTACTCCAGGCGGCAACCTTAGTTCTTATGTTTTTGGTAGGCTTAGAGTTTCAGCGTGGTTGGATTTATTTTTTCGGCCTGCTTATTGCTGCAGCATTTTTTGCTAATCAATTTCGTCATGCTCGGCATAGAGAAAGACAGGCATGCTTTGCTGCGTTTCTCAGTAATCATCGCGTGGGTATGGTCATTTTTATTGGCATTGCGCTGGACTATGTTTTTAAAGGATTACCTTTAGCGAGTTATTTTTAAAGCTTTTGCCAAACTAATAAACGATTGTTGGCAGGCATAGCGTTGTCCTCTAAAAGACTCATACCCGCAGTCAAGGCTAGTTGATCAAGATCACTAAATTCCCGAATACCCTGTCGCGGGTTATGTGCTTTTAAGCGGTGGTCAAAAGCACGGTTACTTTCCGCAATGATAACGCCAGAATATTTCATCGGCCCATACAGACAAAATAGGCCACCAGCAGACAACATGCCAGCAACCTGACTAAACATTATCTCAACTTCAGGCCACACCATGATATGGGCAGTATTAGATGAGAAGACCGCATCAAAGGGTTCTGTCGGCCAGGCATCGCGACTAACATCTAGAGCAATAGGAGCACCGATGTTATCTAATCCACTTTCATTTAACCACTGGTTAATACCAGAATGGTTTTCCATTCTGTCACTGGTTTGCCAATGTAAATGAGGCAGTTGCTGGGCAAACCAAACCGCATGTTGACCGGTTCCACTACCCAGCTCAAGCACGGATGCACTTGTTGATAAAAGGCGCATTAAAACAGCGCCTATTGGAGAGCGATTATTCTCACAAGCCTGCGAAAAAGGTTTATTCATTTAAATAGCCCTTTTGTGAAAGTGGTCAATATCGCTATCTAGCCTCTTGTAAAGACCCACTTATCACCCTCGCTCATAGCAGAATTAAAGCTATAACCGTCGCTATCAAAATGTTTAATATCTTCAACGTCAGTAATCTTGCCCTTAATAATGAAAGCAGCCATTAGCCCCCGCGCCTTTTTGGCAAAGAAGCTAATGACTTTGTATGTATCGTCTTTGTTGTCCATAAATACCGGTGTGACAATGCGACCAGTAATGTTCTTTTCTTTCACTGCTTTAAAATACTCATTAGACGCAAGATTGACTAAAACGTCGGTGGGCTTTTCAAGAAGAGCATTTAGCTCGCGATTAATAATGTTATCCCAAAAAGCGTACAGGTTGGGCCCTCGAGGATTAGCAAACTTAGTACCCATCTCAAGACGATAAGGTTGCATTAAATCCAGCGGACGAAGCACGCCATAAAGCCCTGACAAAATTCGTAGAGTATCTTGAGCCCAATTAAGATCTTCAGCCGTCATGCTCTCGGCATCTAGCCCTTGGTAGACGTCGCCTTTAAATGCCAGCACTGCAGGCCGGGCATTATCAGTATTGAAAGGGGCCTGCCATTCCTGAAAGCGCCCGTAATTGAGCGCACCTAAAGTGTCACTTAGGCCCATCAGTGCACAGACATCTTGCGGCGAAAGTGCCTTTAACTCTTCAAGCAACTCTTTGGAATGCTCTAAAAGTCTTGGTTGCGAATATGTCGTAACTTTGAGTGGGGTGGCATAGTCTAATTTTTTGGCCGGTGAAATAACTGTAAGTATCATGTCTGTATACCTGATTTTAACGATTGGCATTTAATGAATGCAAAATTATAGCAAGCCTTTTCACAACTGTTTAGTTTAAAGAAGCCAAATTTATTACGGCACAATTAAACCATTGGCGAAAAGCCACACTTTGGAGATTAAAACTCTAGCAAGACCCTCATATTAAACAAAAAATAACCAACAGTACCGAAAACTTAGAATTATTAATCTCTAGCAGAGAGAAGTTATACCTATTTTGATGAGGCATTTAAAGAAAGTGCTCTAAGTGCCGATCTACTTAGTAATAGAATGAGAGCCAACACTGTATGCACAATTGAATCCACGCTGATATCAGGCTACAGTAAGGCGTGGTTTGACTGCCTCGAAGCAAAAGCCAAATCCTTGGCCCGCGCAACAAATTTGGAGCAACATTTTATGGGATCTGAACGACCTTACTGCGTAGTTTGTGGTCGAATACGGTTTGTTGTCGCGGCAGGCTTACTTATTTCTGTCCTTTTCGTTACTCGCACTGAAATTGACTTTATAAAGGGTCTTGACCTGAATGAAATTTTATTCCGGATCATCTTCGGGGCATTTATTGTAATCTGTGGTTTCAAAGCCTATCAGGAATTTTGGAAACCCAACAAGGGAAAGTCCGATGACTCAATCGAGTAATTGTTGGCAATGTAAGCACTTTAGGATTACCCATGAGCAGTCTCGGCCCTACGCATGCGGCGCCATGGGATTTAAATCAAAAGTGCTTCCATGCCATGAAGTATCTAAAATTGATGGCAACCGCTGTTTCAGTTTTTCCCCCAAAAATGTTCTGGCGGGAAAAGGCATTCCGGAGTCCTCTCGATTAAGAAGATAAGCTGGCCGTAACGCCATACCGATAAAAAGCCATTATCGCATTTAGCGTCAATGAGAAATTCGATAAGGTGAGCCCGTACTGATTTATGAATAGAAGTCCGCTGCTTTTCTTGCGGGGAGCAAAATAGTTTAATCAACATCATAGGTAAGACATGGATATTGCAAGTATTATTGGGCTGGCTATTTTTATTGCGGCGGTATATCTGGGACTGTCCGATAATCCCGGGTGGGTTGATGCCTTCGTTAATCCTACATCTTTTTATATTGTTATTTTAGGAACGGTAGGTATTGTTCTCTATCGCTCAACTTTGGGCGAGTTCGCGACCATGTGGAGAGTGTTATTCGGGAAAATGTTTTGGCATAAAAGAGACAAACCAGAAGATCTTATTGATCAGTTAGTAGAGCTAGCAGGGATCGCAAGAAAAGATGGCATGATTGCACTGCAGAATGCGGAAATAAGTAATCGCTTAATGGCAAAGGGAATTAGTGCACTTGTTGATGGCACAGACCCCGCTATTATTAAGTCCTCCTTGGAAAGAGATATGTATATAACGGCAAAGCGGCATGAAACTGCACGCTCTACTATTAAATCTGCTGGGGATATTGCACCAGCTATGGGAATGATTGGAACGTTAATTGGGCTGGTAAATCTTCTAGGCAAAATGAACGAAAATCCTGAATCTATTGGGCCAAGTATGTCAACGGCATTGTTAACCACTCTTTACGGGGCGGTGTTAGCTAATGCTTTATTTTTGCCGGCGGCTGAGAAGCTTGAAAATTTCGCAAACGAAGAAAATCGCAATAGTCAATTGATTATTGAAGGCATCATGTTTATCCAGCGGGGGGGTAACCCTAGATTATTGGGGGATTTATTGTCAGCATTTTTAAGTCCTAAATTAGCTAAAAAACGTGAATCAGAGGGTGCTACGAGCTAATGAGCTCTGACGTTGCGGTCACTGAAGGCCAAGATCAAGAGTTCGTTTTTGTTGAAGAAACTAGACTACCACTTGAATGTCCAAAATGTAAAAAATTCGCTCCACCTTGGATGACAACGTTTGCCGATATGTCAACATTACTGATGGCCCTTTTTGCCATTTTGTACAGCTTTGCTGAGCAAGATGAAAAATCTAAAGCACTTATGCTCGGATCACTTAATGCACAGTTTGGCGCCACAGTCATAGTTCCTACTATTACTATGCCCATCGCGCAAAGTATCATCTTTTCAGATACTAAAAGTGTCAACGATAAAAACTTAAAAGAAATAAGCGAGGATGAAGCGTTACGGACAGAGCAGAGCTTTATCTCTCTCAAGCAAACGTTGGCCGAAGAGATAGCTAAAGGAGAAGTGATCGTAAGAAAAGCTGACAATAAGATAGTTGTAGAATTACTTTCTTTTTCAAGCAAAGACAGTGTCAGCGCAGATTATTATTTAACTCAGAGTGTTCTTGATATTTCTGAGAAGGTGCTACTTGCTCAGGCCCAAATGACCACTGCAATAGAAGTACGTAAGCAGGACCTCGCAGCTCTTGAGGCGGTCAAACAGCGGCGAAAAGAAGATGCGAAGAACCAGTATCAAAATATGGCAGCAGATTTCGCGGCTGAGGTTTCAAGTGGAGCCTTGATTCTTGAATTAAAAGAGGAAAATCTCATTTTGCGATTGCCAGGAGAGGGATCATTTGTATCAGGAAGTGCTTCTTTGCAGTCCGGTTTCAAAGATTTAGTGACACGTATTGGTGAGAAGCTCAAAACATCTCGCGGAAGGATTAGGATTGAAGGCCATTCAGACAACGTAAAGATCGCCTTTAGCGAGCAGTTTAGGTCAAATTGGGATTTGTCATCAGCACGTTCTGGTTCAGTGGGCTCTGTATTTCTTAAAGATCAAGGGATTGATATCGATCGCGTAGTGGTTGCTGGTTTTGCGGACTCGGTCCCTCTTGAATCTAATGATACGGCCGACGGCCGCGCACGCAATCGGCGGATTGAGATTATTATTCGTGGTTATTAACCATATCGAGGCCAGCGTAGATGCCTGAAGAATCGACAATTGAAGAAGAGTGCCCACCCTGTGGCTCGGGAGCACCGATGTGGATGACCACATTCTCTGATATGGCAACACTGCTAATGGCACTATTTGCTATGTTAATTGCGTTTACAGAAATGCAAAAGAAAGAATCCATGATGGCCATGGAGGGAGACGGCCGAAAAGACAGAGGCGTTCAAAATGAAATTGAATCAGACAAAGCGCCATCTAACTCGGGCTCTGATTCTGGTTCTGGGAAATCAGACACCGATCAAGGTTTTGAGGTAGTTGTTGAGGCCTTGGCTAAAGAAATAGAAGAGGGCTCAGTTAAAGTCGTGATTGACAACGAACGTATCGTTGTCCAAGTAGATTCGGCTACTGCTTCAAGTGCCGATGCGTCCAGAGTTCAGCAGGATCAGCTTGAAATTTATCTAAAAGTGGCTCAAGCACAAGAGAACATAAATGTTGCAGTGAAAGTGGAGCAGGAGTCAGACGGTGTTATTGCTGATAGCGAGGTATGGGAGGCAATGTTTTCGGCGCAATATCGAGACATTCGTGACAATTTGTCGGAGGCGATCGACAACAACTCCGTTGAGGTTATTCGTGAAGGCGATAAAATTATTGTTCGCTTGGCATCCAAGGGCTCTTTCAAAAGTGGTGCAGCAGAATTGCAGCCTGGATTTGGGCTTTTGTTGAATGAAGTCGGCGCAGCTATTGATGATGTCGAGGGTATGATTACCATTGAAGGGCATACCGATAATGTTCCTGTAGGCTTCAGTATGAGATTCAGAACTAACTGGGATCTTTCGGCAGCTCGGTCGGGCGCGGTGGCAGATTATCTCTTGGGCGAGTATACGTTTAACAGTGGACTAATGGTCACAGGGCTAGCCTCTACTAGACCGTTAATGACTAACAATACTGCAGAAGGGCGTGCTAGAAATCGACGGATTGAGATTGTTGTCGATGGTAGTTACTAGGAACTAAGTAAGGTATACAGAGTGAAGAGAGGGCCTCGTCGATTCCTGTTGTTCCATCGGCTAGCCTTTAGAAATTGGCTTGAGAACGATTATTGGTCTTGAAAATCTCCTTCAGTTTTTTCAAAAGGATTTTTAAGCCCACTATTTTGGCTGTCTTTGACTAATACATATGCAATTTCCTATTGCCCAGCTCTGCGGGACACGATAGAGAGGCTGTAAATACATGAAATAAAGCAGTAAAAACATAACAGCAAAATACCTTAAAACAGGTATATTTCGTTATTTACAAATGGATATATTTACGTTACTTTCCCATCACATTCAATACCTCCGGAGAAATAATGCAAAAGCCCATGCGGATTAGCGTAACCACACTACTGGCATTGAGTTTAGCAATGCTGCTTTCCGCTTGTGGTGGTGGCGGTGGAGCAAGTACAGAAGCACTTGCTCCAGCACCAAGTGTCTCTATTTCTGCATCATCGACATCAGTTATTGTGACAGGGATATCAAATCTTAGTTGGTCTTCTAGTAATGCAACATCATGTTCTGCTTCTGATGCCTGGAATGGAGCTAAATCGGCGTCTGGAAATGAGGATGTAACGATCAATGATTCTGGCAATAATACCTTTACCATCACTTGCTCTGGTGCTGGCGGATCAAAATCTGCTTCAGTCTCTGTTGACGGATATAGAAATACCACTGGAGTAATTGTAGATGGCTATATTTCTGGCGCTAAGGTTTTTGTTGATGAAGATGATAGTTGGGTAGCTGACGCAGATGAGTCCACGACGATTTCAGATAACGACGGTGCATTTACCATAAAATATACAAAAGGGAATTTGGTTTCTATTGGAGGCACAGATGTAGATTCTCAAGCCCCTCTAGACAGACTACTTTACGTACACAAGCTAATCAGCCACTCAGACTTTAAAGTTGTAACACCATTAACCTCTGTTATGGCCTTTATGGACGATCCGTCCAAAGTTAATGCAGCCTTGGGGGTTGATAGCTCTATTGACATAGCTTCCTTTGACCCGGTCGCTAATAAAGGTGATGCTGGCATCAACGATTACCTCTATGAGAAAGGTAATCAACTTACGGTGTTGGCATATGCGCTACAAAATATTACTAATGATCTAGCCTCAACTACCGAGACAACACAAGATTATTTTAAGGCGATTGCCGTAGAGGTAGAAAAAGAACATACAGAAACTTCTGGTAAGGTAGATATAGAAGCTGAAGCATTTGTTACTAAGGCACTTGAAAATGTTGTTATAAATAAAGGATTAGCTATAAGTGACGAGGCTAAATCCAATGCGATAAAAGCTTTGACGGGAGTTATGCCAATTATTGAAGTGAAATCCTCTAATGATCTTACTACCTCAATAATACGCTTTGCACTTACAACTTTGCAGACAGACATTGTAACAATTACCAATGGCTCAGCTTCCTCTGAAGTTATCATCAGCTACACCGAAGATATTTTAAATTATATATCAACTGATCAATTCGTGGATCCCAAGGAAATCGCACCCGACATCACAGCAATTGCAGATAATGCAACGGTTCTGGAAGATACGAGCGTCAACATTACTGTGACTGCTAATGATTCTTTTGTGCATACTGCTCCCTTTAGTTTGACTACAACAAACCCGGAAAATGGTACGGCCAGTCTTTTATTCAGTAATCAAATTAGTTATTCACCCTCCGAAAATTATAATGGTTTCGATTCTTTTACCTATACGCTTATACAAGGAGAAAAAGTTTCATCTGCCGAGGTAGTAGTTACTATTGATGCAGTAAATGATAAACCATCTGTAGACACGGCTGCTGTAATTGAAGCAGCCGAAAACCAAACCGTAGTAACAAACATTGCAGTATCAGATGTTGATGTTGATGACAGTTTAACTTTGACATTAAGCGGCACAGATGCAGAGAGTTTTGATTTATCGGCAGGCAATGTCTTAAGCTTTAAAGAGGCTCCCGATTATGAATCTAAGAATTCATATTCTATAACCCTAACTTTAACTGATGGAATAGAAACTGTTACCAAAGACATAACTGTTACCGTTACTAATGTAAATGATGTCGCTCCAGAGTTTACTTCAGAATCAAACTTTTCCGCGGTTGAAAACCAGGTATCTATTGGAAGTGTGACCGTTATCGATATCGAAGGCGACACGATAATCTTTACTATTTCAGGGACTGAACTAGTGGTTAGCCCAGAAGGAGTACTAACTTTTGAGGTGGCCCCTGATTATGAAACTAAGGCCTCTTATACAGCAACAGTAACTGCAAGTGATTCCGTTCATACGGTAACTCAAGATATTACTGTTTCCGTCACCGATATTAATGATGCGCCCTCCATAGATTCTCCATCAATATTTAGTGCTGATGAACAACAGCTCTCAATAGGAACAGTCGTTGCTTCGGATCAAGAAGGCAATGCACTAAACTTTAGCTTGGCCTCTGGAGAAGATCTTAGTATTGACTCAAATACGGGTGCTCTAACATTCAAGGTCGCTCCTGACTATGAAATTGTTACGTTTATTAATGACACCGTGCAAGTTACGGACGGTTTTGAGCAAGTCGTGCAAACAGTGACGGTGAATATTAATGAAACAGAATTTGAAGTGTCAGGTATAGCATATGCAAGTAAATACCTAGAGATAGATGGTGATATCCCCAATGTAGAGTACCTAGTCAATGACAATTCAAACAATTTTGTTTCGACTGCGCAAGAAATCACCAATCCTACATTAATAACTGGCTTCACAGGGCATTCAGGAGATACCGGTGATTTATATAAAATTAGCACATCTTCAAATATGTACGTTAATTTAGATGTTGTTGATTTCCTTTCCGGCTCTAAAGACCTAGACCTTTCCATTTGGAATTCAGATGGATCTTCTAGAATCTATACTTACACCAGCGGTTCAACTGAATTTAATGAAACAATAAACTTACCTTCATCAGGAACGTATTTGATTTACGTTAAACCAATTATAGGATCATCAAAATATTATCTAGCTGTTGGGCAAAGACTGACGAATCAAAGCTTATCCTCTGCTGCTTCAACATCAGAAGATTACGTCAAGAATGAGATAATTTCCTATCTACCATTTGAAGAGACCTTAAGAAAAAAGGGTAAGAGTTTGTTTTCCCAGAAGAAAATTACGCAGCTGCTTACTAAATATGCTCTACCGAAAAATCTTGTAGAAAGTACTGTAGGTTTAAAAAAGATACAACCAAAGTATTTAATTAACCATATGAAAAATGAACTAACTCTCGCTCACAGTTCAGAGTTAATGCATTCTGAACGCCAGCTGGACTATTTAGGACACTGGAAAGCAAAAGAAAAAATGCGAGAAATAAATCCAAGCGCAAGCTATGAGCTTAATTATTATGTTAAAAAAATGTCAGTTTTCTCGGCGGATCCGTTATACAGTTATCAGTGGAATCTGCGTCAAATAAAGCTTGATACTGCATTAAATGCGATAGGCCAGGAAGTTAAAAATATAGCGGTAGCAGTAGTAGACTCTGGATCACCATCATTAAACTCTGCTGCATGGAGTGGAAGTAACTTTATCTCTGGAGGCTATGATTTTGTTGCAAGTACGTCAAATGGCGACGAAGATGGCATTGATAATGACCCTACAGACCCAGAAGCGGTCACTTTGGGTTCTTCACATGGTACTCATGTTGCTACAACCATCGGTTTAAAAAATGATGGAGTAGGTCTTAATGGAATGGCTGTTAAGGTTTTACCATTAAGAGTTTTCCCCGTTGGTGAGGGTGCTACCAGCTATGATATAAATCAAGCAATACTTTATGCTGCGGGCTTGCCAAATGATTCAGGGTTGGTTGCACCTACAGCCGCACCAGTTAAAGTTATAAATTTAAGTCTAGGTGGTTCTGGAACATACGATTGTTCAATTTTTGCAGATGTTGCTGCTCAAGGGATCTCTGTTGTAGCCGCCTCTGGTAATGACGGGGATGAAGCACCTGGCACTTATAACTATCCTGCATCATGCCCGGATGTAATCTCAGTTGGCGCCACTAATTCACTAGATGAAAGAGCTTATTATTCGCAATACAACAATATGGTGGATATTTCCGCGCCAGGTGGCCAGGGTGATATTGATGCAGATGCAGATGGAGTTGCCGATGAGGTTCAAGCATATTTGAATGATTCTGATATCGGTGGTTTGAGTGGTACTTCGATGGCATCGCCAACTGTTGCGGGAGGAATTGCACTCCTTTATGCAATTGATAGTGGTATGACACCGTCAAAGATAAATAGTTTTATTCAAAATGGCTATATCACAGACGATCTTGGGGCTTCAAGTTATGATAATGAATTTGGATTTGGTAGGTTAAATCTATCCAAAGCAGTAGAGAATACGTTAGATAATATCGGAACCAATACGGTGACTTACATGTACACAGAGCAGTCGTCTGTGGACTTTGGTAATGCTAGTACTCAAGTCGATATCACTTTGAAGAAAGTTGGGGCCTCTGCTTTAAGCGTAACATCGCTGGCTGCTGATGACGTCGCTGGATTGTCCTATACATCTACTGTTGATGGAGAGGGTGTTGGTATCTACACCATATATGTGGATAGAGCTGGGATACCAAACGGAGAATTCCAAAACCGACTATATTTTAACCTGTCTGACTCGAGCAAAATAAGCATAGGTGCATATTATAAAGTTGGAGCTGATAAGACCAGGCCTAACCTAGGAAAAGCTTATATCGGTCTCTATAATGATAGTGATGAAGTTCTTGCAGCAGGTGCACTTGATTTTGATGGATACTTGTCTTTCGTGGCAAATGACATTGTTGATGGCAATTATTATTTTATTGTATCAACTGATATAGATAATGATGATTCCATATGTGGTTATGGTGAGCTATGTGAATATTATCCAGAATATGGGAGTCAGGTATCAACCTTTGAAGTCAAAGGAAGTGACACTGAAGACGCTGAGATATATGTTTCACCAACGTTTAGATACGGCGGAATTAATGCCGCATCAGTAGATAGTAACAGCAACCTTAATGCTGGCGGTGAAGCTTTAAAAGCAACTTCAGAAAATGTAATACAACAAATACATACATTAATCGACGATACTGATAATAACGATGAGATGATTAGGATTCCAGAGAATGCGACCCCGTTTAACGCTAATTAGTTTTTTTCTGATACTAACGTCCTCCTGTACGATTACAGAAGATGAGGCTTTGAAAGATTTACTGGGATCTTTTAAAGCCTCTGATGAATATATTACCTATTTAAAAGAACGTCCTATAACCTCTCAAGTCATCGTAGTTATAAAAATAGAAGAGACAGATAAAGAATACGTATTTCCCAACCCATATGTAGCGAAATTATTTGTTAAATTTGTTGACACTAAAGGCAACTTGAAAGCGACGAAGAAAAAACCAGACCTACTTAACTAAATAGAGTCACCGCACTCACGCCGAATCCAATTCTGCATTAGCTTTTACGCAAATTCTATGACTTTTTGTAGCCGCTAATGTCCCATTTAGTGTCGGTGCGGTTTATTGACCATCAACGAGTGTCCTATTTGTTACCAAATGGACCACATGGGCATTTGTTTGTTTAAGCCGCACACCTAATTAAAAGTGTTACGTTGACATCATTATTATGGGCTACACCGAGCATTGCGGCTAAGAGGCAAACGGCACATTAGCGTTTTCGGAGAGAAGCTCTGGAAGAGTGCTCCATGCGTCCTGAATCTCACCCATTAGCCCTTTGACTTCTCGAACAATTGAGGGATCGTTCCGAATACTTGCTTTAAGTAGCCGACGAACACAGTAGTCATAAAGATCTGATAAATTTACAGCAATTTCTGCGCCCTTTTCAAAATCTAAAGCGCCCTGTAAACCGTTAAGAATCTTTGTGGCCCGGCCGATAGACTCAGTTTTTGCCTTGATATCGTTGCGTCCAATATGACCCTCTGCATCTGCGAGGCTTACCATTAACCCATCGAATAACATCTGTATTAGATGCACGCTGTCCGCATAGGGCACAGCCGAGGAAACACTTACGTTACGATATGCAGCTACGCCGCGGTTGCCAAAACCCATTTTTCCTTTTCCCTATCAGTCACAGATATAATATTAATCGGTAGCAGAGCCAAAAACTTTACCTCTTTAAGAGGGTATTTTTAACAATAAATTTTTTACTCAGGGCAAGACTCATAATTACTAGCAAGACATAAATTTGCCATTTCTTTAGCTGTTTCTACCTCCACTTTAGTTAAAGTCATCTCTGCAGGAACCGTAATAGCAAATGCATCATCCTTGCCATTTTTTTCAGAAACGAGTGCCCACACCATTGCCTTAAGTGGCTCTGATTGGCCACCTTCGCCAGCTTGGAGCATAAAAGCAAACATAAATTGAGCATTCGCATAGCCAGCTTTAGCTGACTTCAAAAACCAAAGGCGCGCACTCGCCCAGTCCATAATCACACCGTACCCCTCATGGTACATTAGCCCCACCATATACAACGAAGGAGGCAAGCCCTGTTCAGCAGCCTTTAAAAACCACTGATATGCATTAACAATATCTTTCTCGACACCAATCCCATTAAAGTAGAGAATTCCTAGGTTATGTTGCGCTTTGGCAGAGCCATTATCGCCTGCTTTTTGATACCAGGTGATTGCATCGGGATAGCTCTTTTTTACGCCTAGGCCCTCCTCATGAAGGTACCCTACTAAGGCTTGAGCCTCGGCATTTCCATCATTAGCGATTGGTAAAAACACTCGCATTGCTGTGCCATAGTCGTTCCTTTCAAGCGCACGTTTCCCGATCTCAAGAGCCTTATCAGCAGCGACTTGAGAGCATAGCGCTAGGCACAGCGTTACTATCCACATTTGAGTTTTCATTACTTATTTCCCTCTGACTTAAGCTACTAATAATCTGAATTTGGCTCAAGCTGCTCTCTGCATATATACACTAATTAGTTACAGCTCCGGTTATATTATCTACGTTTTCAATGACATAATAGTGCTTTATTGGTAGAGTACTCAAGTATATTGCATTCCACCAAGTTTATTTGTCGTAGTTCCGATAGTGTCTTTTTTAATCAGGTGCGCATGGAATTTTGACAAAGTCGACATGCTACTTTAGTATCTCAGAGACGGCGGGGTTTTAACGGAAGACTCTATCCAGTAATGTATTTTTGGATATAACATACACTGTCTCAGCACTCTTAATCAAGCTTAACTAAACAAGAGCAAGTCATTTGTCAGCAGTTCATTCAATAATAGGGATTAGCGCCGAGATCATAGCTCTGCGTGCTCTTATTAAAACCGTTGGGCCTAGTGATGCTACGGCATTAATTTTGGGTGATAGCGGAACGGGTAAAGAACTGGTGGCTAATGCCCTACACGGTTGTTCTCTTCGAAATAAAGGACCGTTTATACCTGTTAATTGCGGTGCAATTCCTAAAGATTTACTTGAAAGTGAATTATTTGGGCATAAAAGAGGCTCTTTCACTGGCGCTATATCAGACCGCAAAGGACGATTTCAGTTAGCAGACAAAGGGACCTTGTTCCTTGATGAGATTGGAGACATGTCTATGGATCTCCAAGTTAAGCTACTCCGAGTGTTACAAGAAAGAACGGTGGATCCAGTAGGATCCTTAAGCTCGATTCCAATCGATGTAAGAGTCGTTGCGGCAACCCATCAAAATATTGAAGTACTTGTTGATGAAGGGCGGTTTCGAAAAGATCTATATTATCGTTTAAATATTATGCCTATTGAAGTACGTCCTCTGGCAGAGAGAGTGGAAGACATTCCGCTTCTTATCGAACATTTTGCCAAGCAACAAGCGAAAGCACTTCAGACACCTATTTCTATATCGCCAGCTTCGATGAAGCTGTTACTAGCTTATGATTGGCCAGGAAATGTCAGAGAACTGTCTAACCTAATAAGTCGATATACCGCGCTTTACGCCCAGCAAGAAGTCGATTTGCGTGAAGTACCCTCGAGTATGATTCCCGTGGGTATGAGAGCGATCCTGAATCAGACTGTATCAGACGCTGTATTTTCAGCCCAGGAGCCTCAGCGTAAGAATACAGTAGAGCAGGGATTTACACTGCAATCTGTGGTCAGTAGCTCCGAAAGTGAAGGTTTTGGAGAGGTCGAGCGCCTCATTACCTTAGCTCAGGGTGGCGGAGTTTTTCCTAGCGAAGGAGTCATGCTCAAGCAGCATTTATTAGAGATGGAAAAACGGCTGATTCAGCAGGCATTAAATAAAGCCGCTGGGAATGTCTCCCAAACTGCACGGTTACTCAATCTCCAGCGCACCACTTTGATTGAAAAAATAAACAAGTATGGCCTCAGTAAGTCTGCCTAACAATCTCAGGCTATAGTTAACATATCGAGTAAAAAACCACCCTTTAGGGGCTTATCGCCTGTCGAGCTTCTGACCCTTTTATAGTGGCAAAAAGTTGACAGTTTCTTGCCGCTCTTCATCTAACTCATTGACTTTAAATAATATTAATTTTTGGCACGTGATTTGCTTTGTAAGAGTATTCTCAATGAAATTGGCAAATTACAAAGGTTTCCAGTGTGAAAAAGACAAGCTCAACAACAATACTATGGGTTATGGCGGGCAGCGATGAGTTGCTTCCAAAATTATCAAATTTGAAAGAGTACGGTATAAATATTGCTTCGACTCCCTCTGGTCGGTTAAGTGACGGCCAGCTTCGTGCTGCACACGCAATTGTAGTTACTTTAGAAAGCGACTGTGACTTGCTGATCTCACTCCAGTTGCGTAACAAACAGCTTAATTTATCCATACCTATTATTGTGAGGGTGGAAAGGAATAATTTCGAATTAGCGATCTTGGCTATGAGGAAGGGTGCGACAACAGTAATACCATCTGAGCAGCATGATGTCCAAGAATGGGTAGACACCTTTGCTCTTGCTCTTGTTCAGAGCACAGGTTCTCGGCCGACTTCGGCATTTATTTTTGTTGACCCGGTAAGCCGCAACATGTTGGCATTAACTGAACGAGTTGCAAAGGTAGACATAACTGTCCTGCTTTCCGGAGCTACCGGATGTGGAAAGGAAGTAATTGCTAAAATTATCCACGACGCTTCTCCTCGCTATTCAGGCCCATTTGTAGCTTTTAATTGTGCAGCAATGCCAGAAAATTTAATTGAAGATATGTTATTTGGGCATGACAAGGGTTCGTTCACAGGAGCAACAAATGTCCAACTTGGTCTATTTGAGCAAGCGCAAGGAGGAACTATCTTCCTTGACGAAGTTGGAGAAATGCCGATTCATCTTCAGGCTAAATTGCTGCGTGTTTTGCAAGAGCGCTCAGTCACTCGTCTGGGTGGGCAGAAAGCAATCGACTTAGATATACGCGTTGTCGCTGCCACTAACCGAAATCTCAAACAGGCAATTCTTGACCGTAGTTTTCGAGAAGACCTTTATTTTAGGCTGAGTGCATTCAAAATTACGTTACCAAATCTGATGGAAAGGCCCCTTGATATTATTCCTCTTGCGGAGCAATTTATTCTTGAGCAGGCAACGATTAACCCAGAAATGATGCTGTCTGAAAATGCTAAGGGACGTCTTATTGGCCACCACTGGCCCGGTAATGTGCGGGAACTACAAAATGTTATCACCCGTGCGATGGTTATGGCGCAAGAGGACACGATTGATGTTGAGCATCTTATTTTTGATGACATAACCAGTGTATTGAGTTCCGATGAGCCATTCTTAGTTAGAACACCTGCTGCGGTGATTGATTCTTATAATCTTCCAGATGAGGGTATTTCCGATCGAAGTGAGCCCCTAGTAGACACCGTTAGAAATAGTGAGTACCGAACTATTATGTCAGCACTGGATCGATCTCAAAATCGCGATCAGGCGGCGGAGGTTTTAGGGATAAGCACACGCACATTAAGGCATAAACTGCAGCGCTTGCGTGAACAAGGATTGTCAGTCACTCGAGCATACGCTAGATAATCGGTAGGAGAGAATCATGATTAACCCCACGAGTATGAACAATATTGAATCAGTTTTAAGTCAAATTAGGCAGTATCAGGCAGAGGCGTCGTCTGGAATACAGCACAACGATATAGGCTTAGAGCATACAACAAATAAAGCTGCATTTACGGACTCTATCAAGGACGCGCTACAAGAAGTTAACGCGACTCAGCAGTCATCAAAGGCGCTTCGAAATGCCTATGAGCGAGGTGAGGATATCCCTCTGACTGATGTTGTGATGGGCCTTCAGAAGTCATCTTTAGCCTTTGAAGCGACATTACAAATTAGAAATAAAGTGTTAAAAGCTTACGAAGAAATCATGAATATGCCAGTTTAAAACTGGAGAGAGATAAATTAAATGGCAACGACATTAGCAAATCCAGGCGACCTAAGTGTAGCGGCAGACAACAATTCGCTAGCTCAGCCGATCGCCAACCAAGATATAGCCCGACAACCTAATTTAGTTAGGAATACTGCAATTCAAGCAGCAGCACCCAGCGGACTTGGTAATATTCTAGCTCAGCCAGCGGTTAAAAAAGCCATGCCTGCAATCATCGCCCTTATGGCGGCGGCTCTGTTTGCGTTGACGTACAGCTGGATTCAAACACCACCCTACAGGGCCGTTTATCCAGGTCTTACAGAGGCAGACAGGCAGGCTGCTTATACGGCGCTTGTCGGATCTGATTTCAGTGCCAGAATTGACAGCAAAACTGGCGAGTTACAAGTGCCTGGCAACCGATATCATGAAGCAAGACTGTTTTTAGCATCTCGAGGATTACCGCAAAGCGCTACTACTGGTGGCATGGCTGCTTTGAGTAAAGATAGTTCCATGACTACTAGCCAATTCATGGAGCAGGTGAGGTATGTATCCGCAATTGAGCAGGAATTGGCTCAGAGTATTAGTCAAATTGGTTCTATCCAGTCAGCAAGAGTCCATTTAGCATCTCCCAAGCAAAGTGTATTTGTGCGGAGTCGGACGCCAGCTAAAGCCTCGGTTGTCTTAACGCCGTATGCGGGGCGTGTAGTATCAGAATCCCAAGTTCAGGCAATTATTCACATGGTTGCCTCAAGTATTCCTTATTTGTCTGCAGATGCTGTCTCTGTGGTTGATCAGCGAGGAAAGTTACTTACCGATGCAAATAATTTTGCCTCTATGCAACTTAATTCTGAGCAAATGTCACACAAGCAACGGATGGAAGAAACTTATCGCAATCGGATAGATGCCTTTTTAACTCCAGTTGTCGGTTTGGGTAATATTCGGTCAGAGGTAGATGTACAAATAGATTTTACTGAAATTGAATCTACATTTGAGGAATATGACGGTAATGATAATGGACCGCTTGCGCGCTCTGAGATTGTTTCTTTGGAGCAAGATGCCTCTCAAAAAGCAATAGGAATTCCTGGTGCGTCCTCTAATACAGAGGGCGGTGCACCTGAAGCAGAGCCAGAGCTAAACACACGAACGAGTAAAACAACACGCAATTACGAAATGGATCGAGCCGTTAGACACGTGAAGCGACAAGGCGGAACATTAGAGCGTATTTCAGTTGCGGTAGTTATTAATGAGATCGGCCGGGCTAGTGATACGGATGACTTAGATGAAGTTAGTCAGTCTGACACCAACACTGGTTATTCAGAAGAAGACATTGAGCGCTTTACTAATTTAATAAAAGGCATAGTAGGGTTTGACTCCGAACGAGGCGATATTGTCACGATTATTGCGATACCCTTTGAAGTCCCAATGCTAGTAGAAGAAGCTCAACTCACTTGGTACGAAAACACTCAAGTGACCAATGTGATCAAAAGCATTGGCGCGGCCATTGCTTTTATCATATTAATTTTTGTTGTTATCAGGCCAGCTATGAAATCTTTTCTTAGTCCTACGGCAATCGCAAGCTCTTCTTTAGGAAAAGACGGTGAATTAACACAAGCCGAATTGAGTATGCTCGAGACGGGAGATAATACTTCTTTAAAGGACATCAGGGCTAAGTTAAAGCCCAAGAAGTCTACTGTATCTGCTGACATGCTAGATACTGCAAATACCTATGATGACAAAGTAGCGCTTGTGAGATTGTTAGTGGCCGACGATGCGGCTCGTGTCGCTAATGTACTTAAAAAAATGGTTCGGCCTGCTTAAAAGACAATAGGAGAAATTATCATGGCTAAAGATACAGCTAAAGAGAAAAAGCCAAAAGCCAAAAAAGGCAAAGCAATCTTAGACGAGACTCCAGAAATTTCGCCCTTACAAGCAGAATTTAATCGTATGTCAGGCACAGATCGCTCAGCAGTAATTATGCTACTTTTAGGCGAACAGCAAGCCGCAGATGTCATTCGGTTTATGTCCCCAAGAGAGGTAAATGCAGTGGGCACGGCCATGGTCGGTGTGGCTGATTTATCTCAGGACTTAGTAAATCTTGTTTTGGACGACTTTGTGTCTACGATAAAAACTCAGACTAATCTTGGATTAGGCACGCCCGGCTATGTAGAAAATGTGTTCAGACGGGCCTTAGGCGATGAAAAAGCGGCCACAGTTTTGGGGAAAATCATGCCTCCGGCATCAAGTAAAGGCTTAGAAATATTACAGTGGATGGATGCTAAATCTATAGGAGAGATGGTCAGCAAGGAGCACCCTCAGGTGATCGCGATCATTTTATCTGTGCTGGAGCATGATATTGCGGCACAAGTCTTGGATTACATTCCTGATACGAAACGTGCAGAAATCATCCAGCGCGTCGCAAGCTTAGATACTGTTCAACCTTCTGCAATGGCCGAGCTTGAGGGTATCATGGCCGAACAGTTCACAAATAGTTCATCTGCAAAAGCAGCAAGTTTAGGCGGTATTGAAACTGCGGCGCAAATTATGAATTTTGCGAATGTGGCTATTGAGTCATCAGTTATGTCAGGTGTGAGTGATTTAGATCAAGAACTAGCCTCACTTATACAGGACAAGATGCTGACCTTTGAAAATATGGCAGAGATCGATAACCGAGGTATGCAGACTTTGCTGCGGAGTATCGAGCAAGACATGCTAATGTCGGCACTAAGAGGCGCAGATGAAGCGACCAAAGATAAATTCTTGTCAAATATGTCAGAACGAGCAAGAGATTTGCTGGTGGATGATATGGAAGCGAAGGGGCCTATAAGGGTCAGTGAGGTTGAGGCCGCCCAGAAGGGTATTATGCAAATAGCCCGTAAGCTGTCTGATGATGGTGAGATTATGTTAGCGGGTGCCGGAGAAGCCTTTGTCTGATTCAGACTCAAAAATCCATTGGCGCCTGAATGATCTTTTACGTGCCGGTAAAAAAGCAAAAGAGTTTGCGGCGGTATCTTGGTCAGATCCAAAAGAGCAAGACAACAGTCGTTTTATTCAATGGCAACCAGGAGCTCCCCAGCAAATAGAAAATGATATTCCTCTTGATTTGGGTGTGCTAGCCGTTGGTGATACAGCTGAAGAACCTAAAACTCTACCTGAGAATACAAGCATCGAGAGTGTAGACATTCAGGCAGCGATGACTAAAGCAAAAGAAGAAGCCTTCGAAGCCGGGATAATAGAAGGAAAAGCAGAGGCGGAAAGAGCCCACGGCCTAATAAAAAATGCTCTGAAGGATCTGATAGAACGGATTCGAGTCAATGAAGGCAACATTAGAGAATTTCATGATCCCCTAAAAAAACTGGCGGTACACCTTGCGGAGCAATTAATTAGAGGGGAGTTGACGATTTCCTCTAAGGCTATACAGCGACTTGTAAATCAGGCACTAGAAGACATTGAACACCAAGGGCCGGAAGAAATAGTTGTAACCTTGCATCCTGAAGATCTAAGCAGTTTGGGCAAAACGGCTGATGTAATTAAAGGAAGTATTGAATTTCGAAGTGACTCCCATCTCTCTCGCGGTAGCGTGAGAGTTACTATGGGCGATAGTGCGATTGAGGATTTAATTGAGCACCGACTACAGAATATAGTGGAAAATCTATATGACGCAGATCGAGAAGAGGTATCCAGCGATGAGCAAGATGTGAATCTAACGCAAGATCAGAGCACAGACGAAACATCTTCGCAGCAAGCCTCCGTTGACTTTCCTGACGGGATAAAGCCAATCGCGGAAACCATGATGTTACACGAAACGCCTTTGGATATATCGGTGGATGCGGACGAGATAAAGCCTGATGAGTAATTTCACACAACAGGTGGATAAATATGTTTCTGTACCTTGTGCGCTGGAGCGCACAAGTATCGGAAAAATTGTCCGAGTTGTGGGGCTAACATTAGAGGCGAAAGGAATCACTGCCCCTTTGGGAGCACACTGTCAGGTCGAATGCTTAGAGGCTGGGGTATTCGTCGATGCAGAGGTCGTTGGTTTTCAAGACGATGTGCTTTATTTGATACCATTTACAGAGCCCTCAGGAATTGCGCCGGGAGCGCGGATCTGGATTCTCTCAAAGCACTCTAACGTCCCTGTTGGTGATGCCCTGCTTGGGCGAGTAATCGATGGTTTAGGCAAACCTATAGATGGAAAGGGACCTATTAATTATACCGAATCGCTTGCCCCCGCAGGCTTTCCATTAAATCCAATGGAACGTGGACCAATAGAAAAAGTTTTAGACACAGGAATCAAGGCAATCAATACCTGTCTCACTCTGGGGCAGGGCCAGAGAATTGGATTGATGGCCGGCTCGGGCGTAGGCAAAAGTGTATTACTAGGTATGCTCACACGTTACACAGCAGCTGATGTTGTTGTTATAGGGCTGATCGGCGAGAGAGGAAGAGAGGTCCAAGAGTTTATTCAAAAAACATTAGGTGCGGCTGGGCTTGAAAAATCAGTAGTGATCGCGGCACCCGCTAACGTCTCGCCAGTTGTTAGACTGAAAGCGACAAATCGCTCGCATTTGATTGCAGAGTATTTCAGAGATAAAGGCAAAAATGTGCTACTTCTTTGCGATAGTTTAACGCGGGTAGCACACGCTCAGAGAGAGATTGGATTGGCCATTGGAGAGCCACCGACGGCTAAAGGCTATCCACCATCCGTTTTTGCTCTTCTCCCTCGATTAATAGAAAGAGCGGGAGTCGGAAAAAACGGTTATGGGTCGATAACTGCTATTTATACGGTATTAGCTGAAGGCGACGATATTGTCGATCCTATTGTGGATATAGCTAGAGCATCACTAGATGGGCAAGTTATGCTATCGCGCGATCTGGCCGATGCTGCGCATTACCCGGCGATTGATCTTGCGGGCTCAATTTCTCGCGTGATGGATAGTTTATTAACGCCTGAATTGCTTCAGGCGGGCAACAGACTGCGGCGTCTATGGACGTTGTACCAACAAAATCAAGATCTTATACAAGTAGGGGCCTATGAACTAGGTTCTAATCCTGACCTTGATGAGGCCATCCGTGTTCGTCCTGAAATGGAAATACTTTTAAAGCAACTAAGTAGTGAAGCTGTGAGCCTACACGTAAGCCAAGAACATCTTCTTAAAATCACAGGAAATGAGTTTTGAGCGGACAACCTACACCTGTTTGGGAGATTCTTACTGTTAAGGCAGACAAAGTTCTAAGGCGAGAAAAAAGTCAATTGGACGCAGTATTACACAAACAGCGTGATACTCAACATAGGCAACATAAGCTAGATAACTTATTGATTGAATATTCAAATAGGCTAAATGTCATTCTTGCTCGGCCCCACAATACACTTGAGGCAGGATCTTATCGGCAGTTTATTGTGCAGCTACACAATTTACGGGAGCGAACGGGGGAAGAGCTGTTGCAGATTCAAGAAGCGTGTAATGGTGCGAAACAAAAAGTTTTAGTAGCGGATCAAGAAAAGCGGAAGTTAGCGCGACTGGCTGAAAGAGCCGAAGAAAAGCTGAGTCAACAGAGGAATATTCGAGAAATAAAGGATATTGAAGCGCAGGCCTTGATACAGTTTACTGAAAGAGCCGAAGAAAAGCTGAGTCAACAGAGGAATATTCGAGAAATAAAGGATATTGAAGCGCAGGCCTTGATACAGTTTAACTTAAATTCTCGGATGCCCTAATAACCATTTTATTTCTGGCACGGTCATTGCTACCCCATTTCTTATACCTTTAACTGTTTGAGAGATGCCTAAAAAATGATTGATCTTGAAAATCTTTTTCTACGAGAAGAAACGCGTATTTCCCCAATAAAATCAGATACTAACGAATCTCGCTCGGAGCCTAATGGGCAGCGAACAGAGTTTGATCGTATTTTCCAGGACCATATACAAGCGGAAGAGGCGGCAAAGAGCGGCAAAAAAGCGCCAATAGTTCCCTCCGCCGATGCCGTTTCAGAGTATCGCAGTTTAGCTGGAGGCGCCCAATTAATTTTAGGCGGAGCAGATCCCACCGATGAAAGTATTACCAGCTTCGCGGTAGCTCAGGGTATTGACCTAGAAATTTTGAGTTTACTGATACCTGATCCATTGAACATTGCAGCGGCGCATGCACTACAAAACCTAAAACCGGAGACGAGTTTGTACTCAGGAACTTTGTCTAAGCTTACCTTTGAAGCGACCAATATTGAAAAGTCTGTTAAAGCAGAGACAGGTTTGCATCTAAGTGCGTTGTCTGAACTGGTTGGTGAGCCCACAAATATTGAGAAGAGTATTAAAGCTGACGCGGGTGTTACAGTAAGTACCTTATCTGCACTCGCACAAAGTAAAATACTACAGTTCTCCAGTGAGGCTAGCATAGAAAAAATTCAGGCGCTCAAACAGGAATTTACGATGCCTAGTGGCTCAAGCAAACTAAAGCTAGATGCAATTTATTTAGGCCGAGGCGCTGAGGACCTTATCTCAGGAATAGAACAAAAAACCAATTTTCATATGGGATTAGGCGCGCCGAGGACAGAAGCATTGCTTAACATAGGACAATTATCTGTCTTAGAGAATCGAGCTGACTTAACTAATAAATCACTTGTTGAAACAATAACGAATAAAGATGAGAGCGCAGCTATTCGTCGGCAAGAGCAGTTCTTAGAGACTTCTCGTCGCCTAACTCAAGCCATAGGTGAGAGACTTACCACCCAAATCACTAAGGGGGCTTGGAGTGTTGAAATGGAGCTACACCCCAAGTCTCTAGGTCGTATTGAGATTCAACTAGAGATGAGAAATGGTGAACTATCCGCTCAGTTTAATCCGTCGCAAAATGTCACACGCGACCTACTTCAAGAAAGTTTTGATAAATTAAAAGCGATTTTGGCTGAACATGGCATAGATTCTGCTTACATAGGGTTAGGGAACGGCGAAAAGCAAAGTTTTGACGGGAAACCGACAGGCGATGAGTTGGATCCGGAAGAGCGAAAAGACGATAATATTGAAGAAAAGCAAGTACCAAAAATCGTAGTCAGCGACAGAATTGGCAGTGATGGTTTGGATGTGCAGGTTTAGGTATTTCGTCGCAGAGATCTATAAACGAGGGCCAAAATGGCTGATACAAAAAATTTATTATCGCCTGAAGAACTTGATGCTTTAGCCACTGGCATTGAAGATGGATCTATCCAGACAAATACAGGACTTAATGGCCAGCTTAAGGTTGAAAGACATGATTTAACAAGCGAGGATTCGTCGCTTGGAATGAACTTAGGTGTTCTCAATATCATTAATGAGAGATTTGTGAGGCACTTAAAAACCGGTATTGTAGATGTTCTTCGCACCGAGGCAAAAGTCTCTGCGGACAAGGTTATGGTAATGCCATATCGCGAATATGTCGCGACTCTTCAAGCACCAACGGCCGTAAATATTGTTAATTTGAATCCATTGAGAGGCAGCTCACTTGCCGTCATAGATCCAGCGATCATCTTTTCCGTACTGGACAACTTTTTTGGTGGTCCAGGCGCAGATATGAAAGATTTACTGCCGACGCGAACATTTACCAAAACCGAACTTAGTATTAATAAGATTATCACCAATATTCTTTTTGGCTCGTTGCAAGAAGCATGGGCTCCAGTAATGTCTATCAAGTGCGTGAGCAACGAAGTTGTTTCAACTCCTGATGCTATTAAAATTGCCGATAAAGATGAGCTTGTTATTGTTAGTCGGTTTACTACAGAACTTGGTCAAAGCGCCAAGGGCAATATCGAGGTTGTTTACTTATATAGCACGTTAAAGCCTATTCGTGATTCGCTGGAGAGCCGTGTACAAGCAAGCGCTGAAGCGCCAGGCTCAAAAATGTCGTGGACAGCCGATCTGATGGCGGCAGCAATGGATGCCGAAGTAGATATCAGAGTCATTCTTGGCAACATCGAATCTACCTTTAAAGAATTTGAAAACTTAACAGAGGGCGATATTTTGTTCTTCAAGAAGCCAAATTATGCAAAGGTGCACGCTGGCGGAATCGCTGTATTTGAGGGAGATATCGGAACGAGAGATGCCCATATGGCTGTACAGTTTGTAAACCCCCTAATTCCGTCGTGATAGTTATATCGCGCAGATAAGTAATTAACCATAGCTGATACATAGAGAGATAAAAAATGGCAGATACAGAAACTAATGCTCCAGCAGTTACAGATCAAAATAGTGGCGACACGATCCAGCAAAACAAAATTGATGCTGAAGTATTACAGAATATTCCTGTGACTATTTCTGTGGAGGTAGGAAGAACCACCTTAAAAATTCGGGATTTGATGCGCCTTGCACAAGGCAGTGTTGTCGAGCTGGACCGTGTAGCTGGTGAACCCCTTGATTTAATGGTCAACAATACGCCTGTTGCGCAAGGGGAAGTAGTCCTGGTCAATGATCGCTATGGTGTCAAATTGACAAGCGTTGTCCCAACGGTTGATCGCGTTAAAAACCTTTAAATAGAGTAACTAATTATGGCATCTATTAGTTGGGCAGACTGGGTATCGATGATGGGATCATTTTTGGTTGTTCTTACTCTGCTGGTGGGTACGTTAATCATGATAAAAAAGATGGGGCCAAAAATTGGTATTGCAGGCAATAAAAGGCTTCAAGTAATCGAAGTCCAAAACCTTGGTGGCCGACAAAAATTGGTGTTAGTCAACGTCAACCAAGAACAAATTTTGATTGGAATATCCGGCCAGGGTATGACAAGACTGGGAAATTTTCCTAATCCACCAAACAATCTTGGCCAACCCGAGGCGATTTCAGAATATTCAATACCGGCGACCGAGGAAACTAAGAAAGAATCTAGTTTTCAAGGGATACTATCGCGAGTACTAAAAAAATGACTACATTTATTACAAGGTTCAAACCACTAATAATGTTAGTACTTTGGCTCTTTATACAGCCAGCAGCTGCTCAGACGGGAATGCCTATTGTAAACATGATTGATAATGGTAACGGGAGTACCGAGTACAGTTTAACCTTGCAACTATTGGCGCTCATGACAGCGCTAACGCTTCTGCCGTCGCTAATTCTTATGACGACCTCTTTTGTGAGGATTATTATTGTTTTGTCACTTTTACGTCAGGCATTAGGTACGGCCCAGACACCGCCAAACCAGGTTTTACTTGGACTGGCATTGTTTTTAACCATTTTCATTATGTCTCCAGTGATTACTACGGTATATGAAGAGGCAGTAGAGCCTTACTCAGAGGGCACGATTGATTTTGACGCAGCCTTAGCTGCGGCAGAGAAGCCGATGAGAAGATTCATGTTAAATCAGACAAGAGAAACAGACATTGCGATGTTCGCTGAAATAGCCAGGAATAGTGAATTAGGAGAGCCCGCAGATGTCCCCTTTACTACATTAGTACCCGCTTATATAACATCTGAGTTAAAGAGTGCATTTACCATTGGTTTTTTAATCTATATCCCTTTTATCGTAATTGACTTGGTCGTAGCAAGTGTCTTGATGTCGATGGGAATGATGATGTTATCGCCAATGATGATATCTATGCCTTTCAAACTTATGTTGTTTGTTTTAGTCGATGGTTGGTCCTTGATTATGGGATCTTTAACCGCAAGTTTCGTTATTTGAGTGGAGGCGTTATGGACGTAGCACAGGTCATAGAGTTAGGACGGGAGTCACTTTGGGTGGCTGTGTTGGTAGCCGCGCCACTATTGGGCGTAGCCCTTGCCGTTGGTCTACTCATTGGTATTTTTCAAGCCGCCACATCCATACAGGAAATGACGTTGAGTTTTATCCCGAAGCTTGGAGTCATGGTACTTGCCTTAATGGCTTTTGGCAGCTGGCAAATATCGATTATGGTCGATTTTATCCGACGAATTTTTGAACGTATTCCAATGCTGTTCATGTAATGGAGCTCTTGGTTGCAGAAGTTGTTGAACGGTTCTATATGTTCTTATGGCCTATGATTCGCATATCCGCTTTTTTGCTGACTGCGCCATTCTTTTCAATTAGAGCGGTGTCAGTTCGAATTAGGGTACTTTTAGCAATTGTACTGACGTGGATGATTTATCCATTGTCAGAATGGCCTGCACTAGAACCGTTTAGCGCTATCGGACTACGAGAAGTATTTACTCAAGTTTTTATCGGGGCTCTCATGGGCTTGCTACTCCAAATAGTCAATGCGGCTTTAATTATTGGTGGGCAAGCAATCTCAGCCTCAATGGGACTTAGTATGGCCAATATGGTGGATCCAAATATGGGAAATGTGCCCGTATTGGCTCAATTTTTAATCATATGTTCTACGCTCATTTTTTTGGGCCTTGGCGGCCACGTTATAGTGATATCAATGGTGTTAGAGAGCTTTCAGATCCTACCCATTGGGGCGATAATCGCGGTTCAAGCCCTTATCGAATTGACCATTGAGTGGAGTTCAATGATGTTCCTTGGTGCTATTTTGATCGGCATGCCTTTAATGACATCTTTATTGTTTATCAATATTGGTCTTGGAGTGATTACTCGTGCCGCGCCAGCCTTGAATATTTTTGCAGTGGGATTTCCTGCAATGATTCTTGCAGGGATGGTTCTATTATCGCTGTCAATGACCAGCATTGGTTTTCGTATTCAATGGTTATGGCAGCGATCTTTTGATGTGATGGGCCAGGCCCTGGGAATACAGTAGTGGCCGACCAAGACTCGACAGAAGAGAAGACAGAAGAACCCACGGCTAAGCGTATGGAAAAAGCGCGTGAAGACGGTCAGGTCGCTCGTTCGCAAGAGCTCTCTGTCGCGGCAATGATGATTGGAGTTGCCATCTTCATGTACCTTTTTGGAAGCACGTTGATACTCCAGCTCAGCGAAGTATTTAAGTCTGGGTTTATATTTGATCGAAAAAGTATCTATGCAGATGCCTTGCTTCCTTCAACATTTGGGCATCATGCGATAAACAGCATGTCCGCCATATTACCGATTTTTGTATTGGCTATTATCATAGCCATTGGGGCAGCTGGTTTTATCGGCGGATATAATTTTTCATTGAAAGCGATAGCACCTAAGGCAAGCAAGGTAAATCCTCTTCAGGGTTTTAAACGGATGTTTGGTATCCAGGCTTTAGTCCAAGGTAAATCCTCTCCAGGGTTTTAAACGGATGTTTGGTATCCAGGCTTTAGTCAATTTAACTAAGGCTCTTGCAAAGTTTGGATTGGTTGGTGGAACTTTATATCTGGTTGTAAGTAATAATTTTGATGAGCTTACGGCACTTGGTTTTATGCATGTTAAGCCGGCGATGGCTAGTGCGGGAGAGTTAATTGGCCAAGGCACTGTTTATGTCACGTTAACCCTCATGATTGCTGCGGCTATCGATGTGCCCTATCAGCTCTATGAGCATAACAAAAAATTAAAAATGACCAAGCAAGAGGTTAAAGATGAACTTAAAGATACCGAAGGCCGTCCAGAAGTTAAGGCGCAAATAAGGCGTAGACAGCGTGAAATGGCCATGGGTCAAATGATGGCTGCTGTTTCAGAAGCTGATGTAATCGTTGTTAACCCAGAACATTTTGCGGTAGCGTTACGTTATGACCCTCTGAGCAATGGTGCGCCTACGGTTGTTGCAAAAGGCGTTGATTACATGGCACAAAGTATTAGAGAAAAAGCTACAGAGTCGAGTGTTCCAATATTTCTTGCACCACCACTTGCCAGAGCAATTTACTTCACCACTGATTTAAATCACAGCGTACCAGAAACACTTTACTACGCTGTGGCTCAAGTGATTGCGTACGTATTTAGCCTCAACAGCCTTGGGCCTGGAGCAATGGCCGCTGAAAAGCCAAATCCAGATGTGCCTGAGGGCATGCGTTATGGCGTTGATGGTCGACTCACAAATTAAATCAAAGGAGGCCTCAAGTAGGCTCTGACTAATTATGCAAGAAAAAATAGTTTCAAAAGTAGACGCCACTGACTGGTTGGATCAAGGTGATGTATTTTATCGCCCACAGGACAAAACCCAATTTTTTGATGCGCTTGATGTTTTAACTATAGAGAAGCGTGGTCTAGCTGTCATAGCCAATAATGAAGTTATGTTGAACCATTATTGTCGGTTAATGATTTCACGCCTACGTAAAAAGCAATTGTTTAATTTAGAGGTACTGCTACCCAGCACCACGGATAGTTTATTAAAACGATTCAATAAGATCATAGAAAAGGTATCGCTGGATGACGCCCTAAGACCGGCAAAAGACGACAGCCCTGTTACTTTGATGGTTGTTAATGATCCACACCTGATTGAACAGCCGCAATGGGTCTTACTGTCTCAGCTCATTTCGGATTTCCCTGGTGCCAATATGCAATTAGTAGTCTTTATTAACGCTCAAGCCTGGCCAGAAAATGATCATGCGATAAATCTTTTTGGGCATAAAGTACACCGTTGGACCTTGAGTGATCTGGCGATAAACGATGTAAATCAGCTCTTCAGTATAGCCGAGTCTATTGGCTATACAGAGGAAGTGGACGCCCTGGTAGAGGGGCTCCATCAAGATCTATTTGTTGAGTATCGAGAGAGAGCATATCTTGAAACAGCACCAAATATACCCGATCAAGATCATGTTCTCGGTCCTGAACTTGAAGAGTCTCGGCTTGAAGAGTCCGCATCTATAAAAGCGACTAGTGAGTCAAATATAGAGCCTGATCAGTCTGCGGCCCGATGGCCCAAGATAGCTGCGGTTAGCATTCTAATGGCGGCATCATGGATCGTAACTGCTGACATTGATTTTCAACCAGGTGAGAATTACATTAACGACTTGGTTACCTTGTTTTCTTCTACAAAATCCATAAATGAAACTAGCTCAAGAACCAAAGTTTTAGACAAAAAACTAGCAGTCGAAGTTCAGCAACCGCCGATAATTCCTGTATTAAGTAACCCGATCGTTATGACCATGCCAGAACTTGAAAATTTGGACAAAAATATATCAGTAGAGTTGGTTCAACAACTAGCCAACACGAAACCTAGAGTTGCCTTTGCTAGCCAAAAAGATACCCTTATTCACGCCAATGTTGCACCAGAATTTTTGGAACCACGACAGATTGTCGCAAATGCCAAGTCCGATAGTTATTTTGTGCAATTTAATCTTTTTAAGGAAAAGTTAACGGCGCAAACATATCGTGCAGACAACGACGGTCTGGAAGATTCAATGTTAATGCCTTTTCAGACTACTGAAGATGGAACATACGCCATTATTTCGGGACCTTTTTTATCCAAAGAAAAGGCGATTGCATTTGTGTCAAGCCCGGGTATGCCCAAAGATTACTGGATAAGGTCGGCTAAAACATTGCAGTCTGCGATCAAATAACACAGCAGCTCGGCGGCTAACCTTCATCTTGTCTAAAGTTGTAGCTCAGACTGTCGATAAGAAGGGAGTAAACAAAGCTCTTATACCCTTAAATTTAATAATAGTTTGAGTGCTAAACATGGCAATGAAAGATAAGAAGAAAACTGAAGCGAAAGAAAAAACCCCAATCGCCAGTAAAGAAAAGGAGCCTCTGGATTCTACAGAAAGTACGGATTCTTTAGAGTCTAGTGAAGAAAGGTTGATTGCGTTGTCAGATGCTGTGTCAAAGACGAGCCAGTTTTCCAACCGATTGGTGATGATTTCTTCGGGTATTTTGACCCTACTTTTGCTCGTGGTGAGCGTTTTTACCTTTTTGTTGTCAAGCCGTATTGGGCTCCTGGATGAAAGTACTCGTCTGGCGATGGTACGCGTCGAAGAAATTGGTGTGATTATAGGAACATTGGCCACTACGCAGAATGATTTCGGCATAAAGCAAATAGAATCAATTATTGCGCTTGAAAAAGCAGGTATCAGCGTATCGGAGATACAAAATACCATGCCAGCTGTCGCAGCGAAGAGAATGAAGGTTGAGACAGATAAACTAGTTCTTGAGGTTGCCGATTTGAAACAAGCGGTTAACGAACAGAACGATGGGATCCTTAAGGTATCAGGGGACGTAGGTACTCTAACCCAGCAAATTACAACAGTGGAATCACAACTGCTGGCTAATCTTACAGCGCTTAATAATGACGTATCTACATTGTTAACACTTGAAAAAGCTAAGTACTTAAGTGTACTGGAGCGCCAGACAGAGTTACAGAAAAAGCAGAAAGGGCCGATGGCTGTAACAGTGCCTCGGGACCCTAACCTTATTTTTTATTCAATTCAGTCTTCTGAAGACTAACTTTGTAAGCTCTCGCCAAGAATCTCCTGAATCTTGTGAATTAACTAGAGGTTAGGTGCGATCTTAATTGTTTGATTGTTGAGGAAAGTATCTGACTGACACGGGATTCACTGACTTCAAGTACCGCGCCGATTTCTTTCAGATTCATTTCTTCCACGTAATAGAGGGTAACAATTGTCTTCTCTCGTTCTGGGAGCGAATCAATTGAAGCGGTGAGGGCAAGCATTACTTGGTTTTTAGAAAAATCCGTTTCAGGCTCATTGATTTCACTGGACGGCAGGTCTACCGTATCTGGTAGCTGTGATTCCAGAGATACCGTTTGAAAACGATGAGAATGCGTTCTTTCTTTATGGAAGGTTTCTAAGTCTTTTCCCATAAAAGCAGCTAATTCAGACTGCGAAGGTTCCCTGCCAAGTTCACTGGATAGTATATTACTTGCTTCATTATGGTCTCGTATATTAACCATTGCAGATCGAGGTAGGTATGAAAGTTTTCTAACTTGGTCGATGATTGCACCGCGAATACGGGTTCTAGCAAAGGCCTCAAAATCGACACCCCGGCTTTTGTCGAAGGATTTTGCGGCTTCAATAAGACCAATCGTCCCCACTTGGATCAACTCATCCAACTCCATATAAGCGGGCAGACGGCTTTTTAGATGAATGGCGACACGCTTAACCAAGCCAATATGGTCCATGAGTTCGCTGTTCGGTAGGCTTGCCTCTCGAACCTTGTCATAGATACTTAAATCAGGCATTTAAACATCTTCACCTAAAGCTGCTTGATTGGCAGCCATGCGTTCAACAAAAAACTGCAGGCCACCATTGATTGAGTTATCCTTTGGTAGCGCCTCAACAGCGTCTGCCATAGCTGAAAAATCTCGTGCTGCAGTACTTGCAGGAGAAAACGATAAAATAGGTTCGGAGGCTCTAATTGCACGCAGTAACATTTCGTCTTCTGAGATTGAGTAAAGATAACCTACTTCACTGCCTAGAAAATTTTTGATCACGGAGTTAATTCTTTGGTATAAACTTTCTCCTTCTCGCTGGGATGGAACACTATTGGGAAGTACAGAAATATTGTCTAGACCATAGTTTTGCATCATGACTTTTATCGTGGCATATGCGTCTGCGATAGAGGACGGTTCATTTTTGACAACAATAAACCGATGTTGACAGGCACTTAAGAACGTCATAACTGAGTCAGATAACCCCGCTGCCAGGTCAACGATAAAATACTCAAGACCATCTTCTAACTCGGAAAATGCATGGATAATTCCAGCAGATTCAGTCGCGCTAAGTGAGGCAAGATGTTGTATACCACTCGCTCCTGGAACAAGTTTGACACCTTTAGGGCCGTCGACAATAATTTCTTTGAGCGTCTTTTCGCCAGAAATAACATGACTAAAGTTATAAGGGGCTTTGCATCCCAAAGCGAGCTGAGCGTTGGCAAGGCCAAGGTCTGCGTCAAAAAGCATCACATTTTTACCGCGCGCAGCTAGTGCAACGGCAAGATTAGCTGCAATGGTCGTTTTTCCGACGCCACCCTTACCGCTGGCTATTCCAATAATTTGCATGGGCGTTTTATCCAATCGTTTATACCTTTTCGCTACGAGAAACGTTAGTTAATTAGTCTGAATCGCTACCCTGTCTCTTCATTTTCGTTCATCCCCTTAAGGGAGTCAAACAAAACTCAAGGGTAGCTCCGAAAGACTAGTCTTGAGCAATGAAACACCACTGATAGAGGTCGCTGGGTCCGTTATCGAGGGTACTCCCGCGGCTAATGAAACGGCTATATTTTCTTTCAATAGTACATTTATGAGTGGCCAAGGTTGTATATCATTTGTTAGTCGAGAGAGCATGATTGATGTCCATGCACCGTTATTCATTTTTACGTATTTACTTATCCCTCCCTCTGATGCGTCTGCGGAGACAACCAGATGATATTTTGCGTCATGTAAGACGTCCGTAAGCATATTTATAGTTGATACGACGTCAACCCCGGAAGTATCAATAAGTACCAGCTTTCGTGATGAAAGCTCAGCGACTAGTTGTTCAAGAGCATCATCAGAATTGGCTCGAAAAGTATCTACTCCAGCCTGGGCTCCTAGAAGTTGCACCTGACTCCAAGCTCCGAAGCGAGTATCTTTAAAGCTTATCAAAGCAACATCATGTTCACCATACTCCAGTGCTTTTTGGTTAGCGAGTCTCGCACACATGAGCGTTTTTCCAGATCCAGAGCTTCCAGTAATTACATGAATGCCTTGCATTTCTGAGAGGATGTTGACGTTGGCGATATTGTGCCCAAGCGTTGTAGAAATACCGTCCAGCGCCTCATTATACGTTACGCTTTGGTTGACAATATCTGCAACCATCGCCTGCAGAGATAAGGGCATGTCCGACTGATCCAGTGCTTTTATGAGAGGTTTCATCGGCTCTGATACAAATTGATTGCGCCCCCAGGCTTCCATTTGCCCAGACAACTTTAATTCCCGACGCAGCACAGCTAATTCTTCTTTGACTAAGTCAACAATTTCACGAGCATGCAAATACTCGCGTGTCTCATTCCCTGCCTCAGTAGGTGATTTTTCAGCGACATCACCGCTAGGCATAAATGACACTGAAGGCCTGATGGAGGTCGTGTCGTCCGGAGTAGTTTTAAAGACTTTTGTCTCCATAACTTGATCAAAAGTAGGATATTGTGCAAGTCTCTCGTTCATCATAGACTCTCCTTCCACCTGTAATCCTTCGAGAATTACCTCAGAGTTATCTTCGAAATCAATGGCTACAATCAGTTCGGTCTTGTTATTGGCGCGCTTGTTAGATACAACTAGAGCGTCTATGCCATATTTTTGATGTACTTGCTCCATTGCGCTGCGAGAGTCCTTAGCAAGTATTCTTTGTAGTTCCATGGTTGCTTTCCTTAAGATTCGGCAGTTGTGTCAACGTCAATAGTCGCGACTACATTGACGGATTGGTCATCTGGAATCTCACTGTACGATAGTACAGTGAGATCATTCAGTCGGTGTCTGATTAGTTTGGCGAGCCAAGATCGGATCGCAGGGGAAACAACAAGAACAGCGGCAAGACCCTTGTTTTCAACTTCTTCAGCATTCTTGGCTAGCGCACTAAACAACCCTTCTGCAAGTTTAGGTTCAATGATGACGCCTTGGCTTGAGCTATTTTGTTGCAGAATATTGTGCAGTATTTGTTCTAGCGATGGATTCAATGTCATCACAGGAAGACTATCATTAACATCAATTAGGTTCTGGACTATCATTCTTCCAAGACGAGGCCTAACAGCAGCAGTGAGTTCATCAACCCCCTGTGTGCGACTACTCTCTGTAGATAGAACCTCAATAATTGTTCGCATATCTCTTACCGAGATAGACTCATTAAGAATATTTTGTAGCACCTTTGTTATCGTAGCTAAGGGTAGTTTACCTGGCACTAAATCTTCAACCAGTTTGGGAGACCGCTCAGCAACTTTGTCCAATAATTGTTGTGTTTCATCATGACTTAGTAGCTCAGATGCATTGTTTCGTAACAGCGTATTTAGGTGAGTCGCTACTGCTGTAGCTGGGTCTACAACGGTATAGCCCAGAGTGCGTGCATAATCACGTTGTGCCGGATCTATCCAAATAGCATCCAGCCCGAAGGCTGGCTCTTTAGTTGGTGTACCTTCGAGAGAGCCATGAACCTGGCCAGGGTTAATAGCCATTTCCTTGCCCACTTTTATTTCTCCCTTTCCTCTAACTACACCATTAATGACAATATTGTAAATATCAGGGTCTAAATCAAGGTTGTCTCGTATTCGGATAGGCTGAATAAGGAAGCCGAGTTCGGCGGAGAGTTTTTTGCGGACACCTTTTACCCGTGAAAGAAGCTGTCCTCCTGTTTCAGGATTGACCAGAGGGATCAGGCCATAACCAATATCTAAGCCAATAAGGTCGACTTGATTAATGTCATCCCAGTTTAGTTCCTCTTGCAGCGGATCGCGACTAGCCTCGACTTCGGCCAAATCTAAGGCATCATTCGGACCCTGTTGATCGGCAGTTTTAGATAATTTATAGCCAACAACACCAGCGCCTATGCCCAGAGTTAAAAATATTATTGTTGGCATACCCGGAACAAGACCTAGTAAGATCAAAATACCTCCGGCAACCATTAAAGCCAGCGGATTACTCAATTGAGTCTTTGCTTGGACTGTCATCGACTCTGAGGTTGTAACGCGGGTGACGATAATGGCGGTTGCTAATGATAATAGTAAAGAAGGAATTTGCGCGACTAATCCATCTCCAATTGTTAAAAGGACATAGATACGACCAGCTTCTGTAAAGCTCAAATCATGCTGAGATATACCAATAATTAAGCCACCAACAATATTTATTAATAAAATTAGCATACCTGCGACGGCATCGCCGCGAACAAATTTTGACGCACCATCCATAGAGCCAAAAAAATCTGATTCCTGAGAAATCTCTTCTCTTCGAAATTTAGCGGTCTCCTGATCTATAACGCCTGCATTCAGATCCGCGTCGATGGCCATTTGCTTTCCAGGCATCGCGTCAAGTGTAAACCGTGCGATCACCTCAGATACCCGGCCAGCGCCTTTTGTGACAACAATAAAATTAATAATCATCAAAATAGAAAAAATAATGAAGCCTACTAGATAGTTTCCAGCTATGACAAACGCACCAAATGCCTCAATCACGTTGCCTGCTGCATCAGGTCCTTCGTGACCCTTGACTAAAACTAGGCGCGTAGACGCTACATACTAAAACTAGGCGCGTAGACGCTACATTTAGACCCAGCCTCAACATTGTAGCTAGCAGTAAAATAGCGGGGAAAGATGAGAAATCTAACGGTTTAGAACTATTTATGGCGATCATGATGATCATTACGCCAAGCAAAATATTAAAGGTAAACAAAAAATCCAATAAAAACGGAGGTAGTGGGAGGATTAACATTGAAATAATGAGCAGCACTATTACTGGAATACCAAGCCCGGAAAGCTCAATCTTCGACACGTCCTGACGTAGGTTCGACAGTATCGTATTTTCCATTTCTCTTATTCCTTGCAAAATCAGGTGGTTATAAAAAATTGTGCCTAGGAAGCTTTTGGACACTTCCTCTAATTAAAGATATAAGCAATATGTGTGCCAGATATTTAGATATATATTGGCTAGCTTTAGCGTTTTTATTCAAGTCAAAGGAATTGATGCCGATAGAGTTATAGACAAATCGATTCGAAGGCATGTGTCGTTTTGATCGAGGCAACCATAGCTCCAATACAGGAAATAATATGAAAGATCTTAGAGTAAAAGCGTCAAGCCAAAGACCAGATTGGCTTGGTATTTCCGCGTTAACGCGGCTTGGAATGATAATGGCTATCGGGTTTTTGTTGAGTGGCTGTGTCACCAATATGGACGCGTACAATACCGCGGTTGTTAAGTCAGTGATTGATAGGAATCAAAATATCATGGCTACGGGCTACGCGGTTATAAGTGTTCAAAAGGCAGATACCCCAGCCCAACAGCGGATATTGTCCATTCGCGCATCTAAGCTCGATGCATACCGTTCATTGATGGAGCAGGTCTATGGTCAATATCTCGATGCGAACACGACTGTAGCCCAAATGGTTGTTCAAAACGATACTTTTAAGGCTAGGGTACAGGGCGTTATTTATGGCGCAAAGTTGGTCAGTATTACCCCAGTCGGAGACGACACCTATGAAACATCGTTAACTCTAAGTAACGATATTGTTGTTGACTTGCGTAAGCTTTATTTGGCAGTAATGTCTGGGCCGAATCGCTCCCTCATGGGCGGCTAAAAAGAAATAGGTTTAGTGACAGGTAGGGGTATTCAGATGTGTGAGCTTTGCCAACAGGAGAGGAACCAATGGGTCCGTTAGTCACTCCATCAGGGAAACATATAACAGTCATTAGTGTTTTAAAAGCATCGCTAATTTTTGGTCTTTTATGTGGGTTTTGTGCAAGCCCCACTAACGCTGAGAGCTCTGTGGCTGCAGCCAAACTTGAGGCTGTTAAGCAGTCACTGATTGATCTCGCGATGAAATCCAACATACACTTAGGAAGCACCGCTTATCTCGATAACAAAGGGATTTTGCATGAGTCTTCTATACTCTTGAGTGATGCTGATATCCGCGGTATTCGCGTCCTTTCTTATATTGAAGAGGCTGGCATTAAAACAGCAGACGTTTCCGCGAATGTTTTTTCCCTCCCACAATGTCCCGGGACTCGACCTAACGTTAAACGTCAGGCCCTGATCCGCGTGAGGGGAGAAAACTTGCAGGAGCAAAGCAGGGTGCGTGTTGGTGACCACTATATTGGCGAGCTTCTTCATGCCGCAGAATCGATGTTGCTCGCGGAACTATCAGGGTCAAAAGATTGGTTGGTAGTTCCAGAAGTTGCCTACCCCACAGTTTATGATCAGTATGTATCTGGACGGATACAAGATAGAGCGGCTTACCGATTTGATATTGTGATTGGTGAAAAAACGGCGCCTGATCATAGAGCAAACCAGTTTATTTCTAAGGGTAAAACATTATCCTATGATATGGGGGCCTGGATAGCGGGTAAGATTCCAGAGGTTAATTACAATAAGCCGTGGCCAAAAAAACAACTTGTCTACGAGCTAGTCTTGGTTGACCATCAGAGCAATACTCCGCTATGGCGAAGAGATTTGCCATTGGCATATCCGCGGGTTGCCCGAGGTTATCACAAAAGTTCGATGCCTTCTTCAGTGAAGGATCAGATCGCGAAAATCAATGGGCGATTTATTGAGCAAGCAACTCAAGCCATTGATTGTCATACAGATTACTTTCGTCTAGCGATTATTCCTGGAACGTTAGAAAAGTTTAAAATCGCATCAGGTTCCTCTGCGGGGATTAGTGTTGGCGATCAATTTCTTATTAGCGCAAATGCTAATATTTTGTCTCAATCACTTAGTATGTCGGGTCTTGCAGAGCTTGGGTTAGCAGAGGTAGAGTCAGTAACCAAAAGTGGAGCAGTATTAAGGTACATCGCAGGGCCAAAACCTCAGGGAATCGGCAGTATCAGTAATAGTGTGGCATTACATTTTTGATTTCAGCGTCAAGGGTTTTAACAGGTCCATCACGGAATTTTAGAGGAAACCGATAGGATGAAAAATTTAAATCGAATTGCGATAAGCTCGCTAATTCTATTAAGCATGCCCATTGGAACTCTCCAGGCTAATACTTTAGAGGCAGAAAAAGCGTTAAAACGGCTACTGGGAGATATAGATAAAATGGAATCTCAGTTATCTATTTCGACAAAAAAGCCCCAGATAACGCATTATAAAACCCAGTATGGTGATACGCTGGACCAGATTTTGATTGATCATGTCGGAGAAATGCCCATCAGAACCGACATTTTAAAGCGTGTTGTTATGTATGCTAATCCTAACGCCTTTAAAAGTAACAACCCCAATTGGATGTTCTCTGGGCGTAAACTCAAACTTCCGGATGCTGATGATATCCGCAATTTGATCTTTACAGATGAGGCTAAAAAGAAAATGGTACAAGGTAGAAACCGTGATGATTGGATTCGATACCCGTAGGAATCGCAGCATTTTTTTGAGCATCGGTTTACCAGGAAAGTATTGTGTTAGGACCTGAACAAATCAATTTTTCTCCCCGGCCGACGCCCGCTTTCCTCGACGGAGCAGCGTCACTTAGGGTTACTGAACAGGTGGCCAAAGGGATGGGCCTCAGAGATAATCAGATTGTCAGAGGTATCATCGAAGATCGCGGTGGGCTGCTAAAGCTAGTCTTAAAAAACCGAGAATTTGATTGGCAGGGAAGCAAAAAACTCAAGCCAGGAGATTCCGTAGAGTTTCAAGTCGGTCGCTCAGCCGCCGGCAGACTGCTGAGTCCGTTGGCCTCCAATAGTCCGGCGCCGATTTTAGCAGGGCCTCTTTTAGAGACAGCAACGCCTTTCGCGTCACCACGTGTGATGAGTCTACTCTATCGACCGGATCAACGCTCTTCTGTGGCGCAACTATTGTCACCGACCACATCAGGTGGAGTTTTATCTAAGGTATTGAGCGGCACTTTAGGACTGCGGCCTGAGCAGCTATTCTTTACTCTTGCACAAATTTCTCCAGAGATGGTTCGCAGTGCACTGGCCAATTCAGGACTATTCGGTGAATACTTACTAGGTCATCAACTTGCATTGCGAATGGACACCAAACAGTTGTTACGAAATTTATTACGCAGTGACTCATCTAATAAACCAGATAGGATTTCCCTCGATAGCGCTATTGACGAAATTGAGAGTCGCCAACTTGACGGGTTACATGCTCAGCAGAACCGAGAGGTTTCTTATCATTTTGTGATGCCTTTCTTAGATGCTGAACCCATTGAAATGCATTTTGAGCGTAGGCAGAGGAGTTTGGCTAAAGGTGAAAGTGATTGGGTGATTAACCTGCATACCAATTCGGCACACCTCGGTGAGGTGTGGTCAAAAACTACTATCAGGGGCTCCTCTGAGATTGAGATGATTTTTTGGGCTATCAGCGAAAGCTCCGCTGAAATGGCGCGACAGGGTAAAGCTCGATTAGAAACCGCTTTGACTGAGTTTGGTCTAAAGCTGACAAAGTTCTCAGTACTTAATGCCTCAAGGCCCGTAATAGACCCAACCCTAACAGGTCCAGGTCAAGTAGTGGATGTAAGGACTTGAAATATAAAAATAAGAAAGCCGTTGCTCTTGAGTATGGCGACAGTAGAGCGCCACGCCTAACCGCAAAAGGCGACGATGCCATGGCACAGGCTATTGTTGAGGAAGCTCTACGTTTGGGTGTTCATGTGGCTGAGGACGCGCAGTTAGTGGCTTTGCTCAGCGAGTTAGAGTTAGATCAAGAGATACCTGAAGACTTGTATACGGCGGTGGCTGTCATTCTGTCATGGGTATATTGGCTGAAGGGGATGAGCCCAGGGGGTGATCATAAGTCTTAATTAGACTTGACCCATGCTCCCTCGTCTCTGATGGGGGCGTACTTTGCCTAAGCGATTATAGACATCTACGCTATTCAATGGATCAGGCGATTGGATTGTTCGTAATGCGCCTTGAATAGATTCGAGTTTCCGCAACATGAATATTTCATTTCTTCTATGCAGGTCCTTACAGTCTGACACGACCATGATAACGTCATCCCAGATACTCAAATGAAGGGAGGCCTCTAAGGTATTAGTCGCGTAACCTTTGACACGGTTTGCAAGTTCTTCACTATTGAGAAGGGTCAGAATATCAATTTTTTCGGGTTGTAAGCCTTCAAACGCACTAAGATCCTGACTTTTAAGCGCTGTGAACTCATCTTCCAGAAGGGCTTTAAGGCGGTTCGCCTGGTCTAACGCCACCGAAAAATACTCCAGTTCTTTTGTTGTCATAAGTAAGCACCGATATGTATATTGAAAAAGCTACGAGCAGATTGCTAACCTGAGGCCTTTCAGGTCGTTGAGTCGCGGACTAACTAACTTCCATCAATCATACGCTCTAGAGCAATAAAGCTTTCGGCCACTTTTACTGCATCGATAGGATAGTTACCTTCTCTAATAGCTGTCTTTATTCGATCAACTTTATCAGCATCAAATTCAGCATTAGCTAGCGAACTTTCAGTGGTCTTACTCAAAATAAGGACATCATTATCCGGGCTCTTCTTAATCCCATCATCTGTCAATTTTGGTGCAGTTACCTTTTGATTTTTTTCATTACTTGCTGACAACTGAGTTGCAGTTCTCCCAAGATTTGAAATTGGATCTGTCATAATTATCACCTCAAGGGGCATTTTAGCCCAAACTTTCCTTCGTCTTCCACTATATCGACACTAGTCCAATTTTCTTTACCTTTTAAATTAAAAAAATCAAATTTAATTTAAAAGCTGCTAGCTCTACCAATACCCGTCACAAGGGCGCGCACTTCTTCGTTAGATTCTGGATTTAACAGGGTGACTTGTTGGTCCAACTTACCATTTCCCATTGCTACCATGGTAGAGGTGATCGTCAAGATGCCGCGCTGGATACTTAGAACAACGGTGTCTCCCTTTTTAATCATAAGGGAGGGTCTTAAATCAGACGCTCGCAATGGTTGCCCCAATCGTATGGTGCGAATAGCTTCCATTTGCTGACCATCATCCAATGAATACAGGACATCCGAAGGCAAATTACCATAAAAAGCAGTTATTTTCGCATTGCTAGCGTTAAGACGCTGGCCACGAGAAATCGGTTTTGTGCTGGTCAAAATAAAATTCCGAATGTTCAAGTCACTACGAGACAAAATGGAACCGCTACTTAGGTCTCTGGCAGCCGTAGCGTTTTTTAGGAGCGCTTTCGGGAATAATGTTCCTGTGGCAGCAGTTGTAGCGCTTTTTGCCTTATAGTTGACATCATCGAGTGTTACCGCGTTGCCTTTGAGCACATCTTTGTTTAAGTTAGCGACCATTACACTGTCTGTAAAGTGATTATTTCTTGCAACTTCTCCCTGTTCTACGTCTTTAATTAGCAGCATGTTGGAAACAGCGTTCGCGGACGTCACTAGATTTTTGTTAGTTTTTGAGACGGATACTGATTTAAATCCCTCTTCTGATACGGTTTGCCCAGCCTTGTGCGAGTGAAGGTAGGCGAGTCCCTTAATATTATTTTTAAGACGAATTCCGACATAGGCGAACCATGCAGAATCAGGACATGTTACGCGAACCGTTTGCTGACTCTTGCTATAAGGAAAGCTGACATCAAAGCTCGATGGGCAGACAGGTACTTTTAGTCGACGATCTAGAGCCAATACTCCTATATTAGCAGATTCTATTCCCGTTTCATTTTCCACCCAAGAATGAATATCTTCAATCATAGCGACTTTGGATGTTGTCATTACATGACGAACTTCTGCGGCCGTCGCTGAGGCGCAGACAGGTACTTTTAGTCGACGATCTAGCGCCAATACTCCTATATTAGCAGATTCTATTCCCGTTTCATTTTCCACCCAAGAATGAATATCTTCAATCATAGCGACTTTGGATGTTGTCATTACATGACGAACTTCTGCGGCCGTCGCTGAGGCGAGTAGGGACAATAAAATGATTATAAGTTTCTGCATAGCACCAAATTATGCGCCACAACAGAGAGTGACGCAATACCGACAGATTCACAAAATTAATGGCAGACCGGCAAGAAATAGCGGCAAACCTTTGCCGAATATCTAACCGGGTAGATTGGCATGAAGGGGTAGATTTTTTTAAACTATTGTTAATAAAGGGAAAAATTTAAAAATTACACCTTGTCTCAACTTGGCACTTCTTTTGCATACTCCTTGATGAAGATAAGTCTTGGCGCACAATTAAGCCCCGCTTCCAAAGGGTAATCGACAAGACAGCTAAAAACTTTAATGGGTTGCTTATGAAATTATTGGATTCTGCATTTGCTTTCAGCGAGACCGCATTAGCACTGAGAAATCAGCGCATGGAGGTGCTGTCGCGAAATATTGCTAATGCCGATACACCACATTTTAAAGCACAGGATATCGATTTTAAAAGCGTTCTAAACGATGCACAGGGAATGACCTCGATAAGAGCCACACAAGGAGGCCATATTAACAACCCACAGTCGGTGTCAACTGCTGATTTGATTTATACCATACCGTTTAACTCATCAATTGATGGTAACACGGTGGAACTGAGCGTAGAGCAGGCTAAATACGGACAAGCAGCTGCTCAGTATCAAGCAACACTGCGTTTTATAGAAGGCGACATTAGCGGCATTCGAAAAGCCTTAAGAGGAGATTGATAAACATGTCGATGAATAATATTTTTGGTATTGCGGGCTCAGCGATGAACGCTCAGATTACTCGCATGAATGCAAGTGCGTCAAACATGGCGAATTCAAGCACAGTCGCGGGTAGTGCAGAGGAGGCTTATAAAGCTAAGCGCCCTGTGTTCGAAGCTTTGCTGGCTGAGTATCAAACTAACTCAAAATTTCCTGTCGTAGGCGGGGTGAAGGTCGCTGAAATGGCTTTTGACGATGCGCCCAACAACTCTATGTATGACCCTGGGCACCCTAATGCGGATGAAAACGGCATGGTGTTTATGTCCAACGTCAACGAAGTTGTTGAAATGGTAGACATGCTAGCAGCCGCTAGAAGCTATCAAAATAATGTCGAAGTGGTCAATACGGCAAAGCAATTGATGATGAAGACTCTTGATATAACTAAGGCTTAAAGGACCAAATTATGATTGATACATTAACGACATGTTAGCAGCCGCTAGAAGCTATCAAAATAATGTCGAAGTGGTCAATACGGCAAAGCAATTGATGATGAAGACTCTTGATATAACTAAGGCTTAAAGGACCAAATTATGATTGATACATTAACAGCATCGTCTTTTTTGACAACCGAGCAATACTCCAAGCAGCAAGATACAAGTATGGCTGTAGAAGAGGAATTAGGACGCGATGCTTTTTTAACGCTATTAACGACGCAGCTAACAAATCAGAGCCCGCTAGACCCAATGGATAACGAAGCATTTGTTGCTCAGCTAGCTCAGTTCTCTCAAGTAGAGGGGATTAAAGGTATGCAGACCTCGCTGGAGGACATGGTCTCTGGTATGAGGCAAGACCAGATGATGTCTGGCGCCAATCTCGTCGGGAAAAAAGTTTCGATCGAAGGAGGATCTTTTTTTGGTGGCAATGGACAGGCATCCCAAGGGTCGGTCAGATTACCTGAGGGCGCCGACTCGGTGATATTGAGTGTTTACGATTCTCAGACGGGGGATCTTGTCTTTCGTGAAGATCAGGGAGAAAAATCCTCCGGCGCGACAGAATTAAATTGGAGCGGCCTTAACTCCGAGGGTGCCGCCGTGCCATCTGGTAGCTATGTCATGACAGCAAGCGTCACTAAGGATGGTCAAGCCCAAACTGCTGTGGTTACCACCTCTGCTGAGGTGAAGAGCGTTAAATGGGATCCCCAGACACAACAATTATCTCTAGAGATAGGTGATGGCACCTATGTCCCGTTGTCTGCGGTAGAACGGATCAGCGGATAATAATTTTTTTATGAATAGGAAATAACGATGTCTTTTTATACGTCTCTAACTGGTCTTAATGCGGCAGCAGCAGAGCTTGCTGTTGTTTCAAACAATATTGCCAACTCATCTACAACTAGCTTTAAGCGATCTGATGCGACCTTTGGTGATATTTTTGCGTCCTCAACCTCATCGAATCCGGCAACGGCAAAGGGTAGTGGCGTACAGGTTATTAGTATTGACCAGCAATTTTCTCAGGGCTCGTTTGAGCTTACCGAAAACGCGTTAGATGTCGCTATCTCAGGTGAAGGGTTTTTCCCAATGGCCGCAGCTGATGGCAGCCCCGTGTATACACGAAATGGTTCTTTTATGCTAAATAAGGACAACCAGGTCGTCAATAGTTCGGGATTTATCGTTCAGGTACATCCTCTTTTGGCCGATGGCAAGAGTGACTTCAATCAAAATTTGCAGAATCTTACCATCAACAGAACCATAGCAGCTCAAGCCACGACTAGTGTTACCTTAAATATAAAGCTTCCAGAAGACTCAGCGATAATTGGTACCGATGGCGATACAGTGATTGATCCCGCTAACATAGCTACTTATAACCAGTCCCAGATAATTAGTTTGTTCGACGATGCTGGAGAGCCATACACCGCCCAAGTTTATTACCAAAAGATTGGAGATAATGTAGTCGTTGGAGGGGCACCACAGGATCAGTGGAGAGCATCTATCTATGTTGGTGACCCGGCCGTGTTAAGCAATGCGATAGCGCTTAACTTCGATGCAAATGGCGCAGTGATAGGCGCGATTGACGATCAAATCATTGCCGCATCCCCTGTTGATGGACGAACGCAGCCCATCACCTTGGGACTGGCAGCAATAACTCACACAAAGGCTTTTGAGGTTGTCAATCAAACTTCCGATGGAAGAGCTTTAGGCGAGCTAACCAACATCAATATTGAAGAACGGGGCAGTGTGGTTGCCACCTACTCTAACGGGGTTCAGGTGTCTTCAGGCAGAATTAATCTAGCAAACTTTAGCTCTCCCTCAGGATTAAGTCAGCAGGGAGGTACAGTCTATAGCGCCACTAATGCATCAGGCACTTTGAAATTCGGTGAACCCGGAACCTCGGTAGGGACATTAGCAAGTGGTGCAAAAGAGCGCTCTAACGTTGATGTAACAGCAGAACTAGTGAGCTTGATAGCAGCACAACGCAATTTTCAATCGAATGCCAAAGCCCTAGAAACATCTGGAGCCTTAGCATCGACTCTAATCAATATGCGCGGTTAAACCGGTAAAGGATAATTAGGACTTAGTAATGGACAGATTAGTTTTTACATCGTTAGGGTCAATTACGAATCAGACGCATATACGAGCGCAGATTACCAATAATCTGGCGAATGTATCCACAGTAGGCTTTAAGCAAAGCTTTGCTGTGGCCTCTGAATCAGTCAATGTCCAAGGGCAAGGGTTTTCTACTCGAACATCGTTAGAAACGATTGGACAAGATGTGATTAATCTCAAACCTGGGGTTAGCAATCGAACAGGTCGTGCCATGGATGTCGCACTGCAAGACTCAACGGTCCTTGGCGTTCAAGGTACGGACGGCGATGTCGCCTTTACCCGGCGTGGCGATTTACGAGTGTCACCCCTGGGGCTCATAGAAAACTCTGCAGGCCACCTGATTCTTGGTGAAAATGGCCCAATTAATGTACCTCCGGGGCAGATGGTTACCATTAGTGCTGATGGCAGTGTATTTGGAACGCTCCCGGGCTCACCGGATTTACCGCCTGTTCTACTAGGCACTCTTATGCTGCGAGATGCCAGTGAAATGCCACTAACCAGAAGAACAGATGGCCTTTTTGAGCCGGTTCAACAGCAATTCAAAGGAGCCGACTTCCCAACAGGGCCGCTGCCTGCATCAGTTTTTAGCGGCTCGCTTGAGGGTAGTAACGTTAATCCAATTGAGGCGATGATTGAATTAATGGATTTTAGTCGATCTTACGAGTCACAGATAAAAATGATTAAAGAAATCAAAGGAATTGACGAGAATGGCGCATCAATGATGCGTCTTCCAGCATAGCTATTAACGACCTAATTTATAGAAAGGATAAGAGGTATGGACGCATCACTTTGGATTGCTAAGACAGGTTTAACTGCACAGCAAACACGTATGCAGGTAATTTCTAACAATTTAGCAAACGTAAATACAACGGGATTTAAAAAAGACAGAGCCGTCTTTGAAGACCTGTTGTATCAAAATATTGTAACGGCAGGCGGTCAAACAGATGCAGAGTCACAAACCCCAACGGGGTTGATGCTCGGTACGGGAACGCGTGTTGTAGCCACTGAGAAGCTGCACGGACAAGGGAACATTATCAATACTGAAAACGCATTAGACGTTGCTGTTACCGGTGATGGGTTTCTAGCAGTTCAGCAGTCTGATGGCACTATTGCCTACACTCGAGATGGCTCTATGAAGATGGATGCTCAAGGACAGTTAGTGACCGCAGGTGGTCAAGCGCTTGTTCCTGCGATCCAGATTCCAGAAAATGCAACCAGCGTGACTATTGGACGAGATGGAACGGTTACAGCAGAGCTTGCCAACGGTGGCGGTGCAGCACAGATAGGACAAATTCAGTTATCTCTATTTGTTAACAATTCAGGCCTTCAACCGGTCGGACGAAACCTGCTCAAGCCTACAGAGGCAAGTGGTGCGGCGATTGTGAGTATCCCGGGTGAAGGTGGGTCTGGCATGTTAATGCAGGGCTCGCTAGAGGCCTCAAATGTCAACGTTGTTGAAGAAATGGTCAACATGATCGAAACCCAGCGCGCTTATGAGATCAACTCCAAAGCGATCTCGGCGGCCGATGGTATGTTGAAATTCTTGAATAATAACTTATAAGGCATTGCTATGACTGGTTACCGAGCCACACTCATTTTTTGCATAGCCTGTTTGCTTAACGCATGCGCTGCGCAGCCTCGTATGGAACCCACTGCCGACTTTTCACCCGTTCACGCTATACCGGAACAAAAACCGCGCCAGGTGACAGGCGCGATTTTCACCAATGGCAGAGACTTGTTTGGCGATCTTCGTAGCTATCAGGCGGCCGAAATTCAGGTAGGTGACCTGGTCACTGTACTATTGAATGAGACCACTCAAGCCTCGCGCACATCAGGCTTGTCTACCAATCGAACGACAACCAATGATGCCATCGGACTCAACCAGAAGAACTCTATCCTTAGCAAAATTGGGTTTGGTGAAGGTTTTTTTGCTGGTGCTAACACGGATGGTGCGACTATCAGCAGCGACGGGAATGGCACAGCAGGCCAAGCAGCCAGCTTATCTGGATCAATTTCAACCATGGTGGTTGAAGTGTTGGCCAATGGCAACCTCGTCATTATGGGAGAGAAGCAGTTAGCCTTAACCGAGGGTAATGAATTTATTCGCGTTAAAGGCATTATCCGGCCCGCAGATATTCAGCCAGACAATACGGTTCTGTCCCAGCGCATTGCAAACGCGCAGATTTCTTACCGTGGTACCGGAGAGCTCGCTTCAGCCTCCAGGGCCTCCTGGGGCACTGGGCTCCTTTATAAATTTTGGCCGTTTTAAGCGGACTAGAGAGAACATAATGTTAAAAATAAAATCTGTTTTGTTTTTGATCCTGACTTTGGTCGTCACGCCGATTCATGCTGATCGAATTAAAGATCTTACCGATGTGGCTGGTGTTCGATCTAACCAACTTTTAGGATTTGGTATTGTTTCTGGACTGAGCGGAACCGGTGACGGCAAAGATTTACCGATTACCGCCCAGGCATTAAAAACATTACTTTCAGGTATGGGCGTCAGCGTTGACGGCCCTGTGACTGACTTTGATCTTGGCGATCAGATGGCTACTTTAGCGGCACAAAATGCAAAAAAAGAAGTCAAGGTAGAAAATTTAGCCTCAGTGATGGTCACCGCAGAAATACCACCCTTTGCCAAGCCGGGTCAGCGCATAGATGTCAGTGTTTCTGCCATTGGTGTGGCTGAGTCTTTGCGTGGAGGCACGCTAATTATGACGCAGTTACGCGGTATTGACATTATGACGCAGTTACGCGGTATTGACGGTGAAACCTATGCCGTTGCCCAAGGGGCATTAACGGTGAGTGGCGTGTCTGCTGATGCGGCAGGCAGCAGCATACAAATCGGCGTTCCCACAGCCGGGCGTATTCCAAACGGAGCCACGGTTGAGCGTATGGTTGAGTCACCATTTGGTAGTGCGGAGCACATAGTGTTGAACATCCGACAAGCAGATTTTTCAACTGCCACCGCGATTACCGAAGCGGTCAACGTAGCTTTTGGAGATGGCACAGCAAAGGCCCTTGATGGTGTTTCTGTAGCTATCACGGCTCCTGCAGATTCATCTCAGAGAGTCTCTTTTCTCAGCATGATTGAAAATCTCGACGTTTCACCCGGTGAGGCGGCTGCGCGTGTAGTGATTAATTCGCGGACCGGCACTGTGGTAATCAATCGCAATGTCAGAGTGACCGCAGCTGCAGTTACCCATGGCACGATTTCTGTCAGCATTTCGGCCACCAATGAAGTGATCCAGCCTGGGCCATTTTCAGAGGGCGAGACGGTCGGTGTTCAGAATGCAGATATCGAAATAACAGAAGGAAACAACCCCATGTTTTTGTTTCAGCCGGGGGTTGATCTGAGAGAAATAGTGGATGCAGTTAACCAGGTGGGGGCATCACCCTCGTCATTGATTGCTATTTTAGAAGTCTTGAAAACATCGGGCAGCCTTCGGGCTGAATTAGTGGTGATCTAGATGCAGGATATTGCTCTAACCGCTAAAAGCCATCTCGACTTTTCAGGCCTTGGAGAATTGAAAGCCAAAGCCAAACAGGATCAAGAAGGTGCAGCCCAAGAAGTGGGACGCCAGTTTGAAGCTATGTTTGTACAAATGATTTTTAAGTCAGTGCGAGATGCCAATGACACCATGAAGAGTGATCTCATGAGCTCCTCAAGTGTTGATACGTTTGAGCAAATGTACCATGACGAGCTATCACAAGTGATGGCTCAAAAAGGCGTTTTTGGTCTAGGTGATTGGCTAGTTGAGCAGGTTGCAGGTAAACCCAATGCCGCCAAAGTAATTAAAGCCTATGAGCAGAACCCACTTCCGGCTATGCCGATTAGCAGAGCTGACGATCCTAAATCTATACCCTTCTCAGAGCAAGAATCTAAGACTGTAAGGAGAGATAATAATGGTTGATCTTTTATCTATAGGCGCCGGTGCAACCCAATTGTATCGCTCAGCACTGACTACGGTCAGTAACAATATTGCTAATATGAACACCGATGGATATACCCGCCAGGTGGCCACTAGCGAACAAAATACACCCGTGTTACAGGGTGGCGGATACATTGGCAGTGGTGCCCATCTTGGAAACATAACGCGTGCTTTTAGCGAATTCAATGAAAGTAACTTGCGCAATAGTAGCAGCGAGTTAGGTACTCAAGATCCTATGATCAAGTATGCCGATCGCATTGTTGATGTCATGGGCTCAGATACCTCTAGTCTAAGCGGGGCCTTTGATCAGTTTTTTTCATCTGCCAGCAGCTTGAGTTCCGACCCAGCCTCAGGAGCTTTACGGAATTTATTCTTACGCGATGCCGATGGCCTGGCGATTCGCTTTCGTGAGTTAGACGGCCAGTTAAACAACATCGAAAAAGAAACGCAGTCAGAGATAAATTTAAAATTGACCTCGCTCAATGAGCTAGGCAAGCAGCTATATACGATCAACCAACAGTTGGCGAAAAAAACAACGCTCGGTGAGCAGCCGCCTAACTTATTGGATGAGCGTGACGGTATTTTAAGAGATATGGCTGACATAGCGAAGATCCATGTTAAGCAAAATAGCGCTGGTACTGTGGAGGTAAGGCTAGACAACGAAAATGGAACCAGTGTCGTGGATCCACTGCGAGCGACCGTTTTCAGTGCGACGTTCGATGCAGCACAGCCTGGGACCGTGGGAATTTTAGCGAATGTTTATGGTGTTGCTGGGCAAACAAATTCAGTCACAGGCGGTTCTCTTGGGGGCCTGCTGAACTTCCGAAGTCAGGTGTTAGCTCCTACCATGAGTGGATTAGATGCTTTGGCAGTAATGACCACGACACAAGTCAATGCGATACAAACGACTGGCGTGGACGCAAACGGTGAACGAGGAACCGCGCTATATGATGCTGATGTTGCAAATACAGGTGCCGCGGGCTTTAAATTACTGCAAACAGACTCCTCTAAAATTGCCGCTGCAGGGTTACTACAGATATCTGCCAATGCTGCCAATACAGGTGGCGCTACTTTAAGCCACACACAAATTGCCGCTGGTACGGCGACCCCTAATTTCACACTTAACTTTACAACAGCAGGGGGCTATGCAATTGGTGGTGCGGCTGTTGCTGTCAACGCTAATGGCGTTTTCGCTTACCAGGGAATTAACTACACCGTCACAGGTACACCAGCAAATGGTGACAGCTTTGCCATCGGACTCAATACCGCAGGGTTGGGTGACAACCGCAACATGCTATTGATGGCCCGGTTACAGGACAAAGAGACCTACGCTGATGGCCGATCAATGGGAGAGGGTTATCTAGATTTGGTAAGAACAGCAGGCAATACATCAGCCTTGGCAAAAATTTCACAAGATGCCTTGCAGGCCGTGAAGGATCAGGCAGTTATAGCAAAAGACAAGCTGTCGGGTGTTAGCCTTGATCAAGAGGCCGCAGAGCTAATTCGCTTTCAGCAAGCCTTTCAGGCTTCGGCACAAATTATTCAAACCGCTTCCAAGATGTTTGACTCGATTCTAGGGATTCGATAAAGGGCTACTATATGAAAATTTCAAATGCTCAACTTTTTGATTCATCCATCGCGCAAATGAATCTAAAACAATCAAATGTCGCTGAGATGCAAGCTAAGCTTGCATCGGGCAAGCAGCTCGTTAAGCCTAGTGACGATGCCCATCAAGCGGCTCTGATTCAACGACTTAATTCGGCCATGCAGCGCCAAGATGTCTTTGAACGAAGCCTGGACGGTGCAGATACAACGACTTAATTCGGCCATGCAGCGCCAAGATGTCTTTGAACGAAGCCTGGACGGCGCAGATAGCCGCCTAGCCACGGAAGAAACTGCGTTGATGGGTGCCGAAAACTTACTTCAGCGAATCCGCGAGTTAGCGATTCAAGGAAGTAACGATACACTGAATGACGCAGACCGAAACATTATTGCCAAAGAAGTTGGGCACCTTCGCGATTCACTATTTAGCTTATCCAATACCCAAGATACCAGCGGCAACTACATATTTTCTGGCACCGCAGTTAACAACCCTGCCTTTGTCCTTGGCGCTGATGGCGCTATGACCTACCAGGGTAATCAGAATCAAACGTCTATCGATATATCAGAAACTAGACAGGTCGCTATTAATCGTCCCGGGGACAAGGTTTTTTCCTCG
>Ga0209816_1000082_pt1 | contig 73085 bp, 62 predicted proteins | sample CoawatmetaG01DNA_FD_187509 | JGI IMG/M metagenome (GOLD analysis project Ga0209816, IMG submission 187509) | Marine microbial communities from the West Antarctic Peninsula - Coastal water metaG017-DNA (SPAdes) (version 2) | ecosystem: Environmental > Aquatic > Marine > Coastal ...
GCGTTCAGCTGCGTGCTGACGGCGGCATGGCATGAGACGGACACGGGCACGGGCAACCTCCTTCACGACAAAGCGGGAAGGTCAGTCTGCCTCAACCGGCGCCAGCCCGCGCCCATGGGATCTTTTTTTGTGTCGGGTTCCCCGAAGACGTCCGGCGCCAAGCATCATTGTACCGGGGTGCGGGGTGTTTATGATCCGTCTGATCGTCGGGGGAATCATGCCGGCATTTTGGGTTATCGCACTGGCGCTGTCGACGCCGACACCTGCGCAAGCGGTTACGCCCCCCGAGACGTGTACGTTGCTGCAAAAGGCCTATCGAATATCGACAGGCGAAGGGCACGACACCGATCTGTCGACGGTCGGACTTGCAAAAACGGACCCGTCGCCTCTGGCGAAGTATAGGCCGGAATTCCGAAGCTATACCGGCTTGACCCCCGGCGAGTTTGCGGACCTGGAGGCCCATGAGGCGGCGGCCGTATCCCCCGGTTTCGTCCCGCAGTGCGCATGGGACAAGGACGACTCCGTGGGGGAGAAGAGCGGTTATGCGGTTGCGTTCAGCGCTCCCATCCTGTCGACCGATCGCCGCATCGCTCTGGTGGAAGTATCTTACAGCAAAGGTATTTCCGCCCACGGGGGCCTGTGCATCATGCGGCTTTCGCCCGCAGGATGGAACGGACGCTGCATAAATGCGTGGAGTATCCGCTAGCCCCTACGCCTGTTCCACCATGCTCGTTTCGAAGCCGCCTTCGCGTAGCGCGGCGATCAGGCGGTTGAGGTGGTCGCGGTCGCGCGCTTCGCATTCGATGTCGGTGATCAGGCCCTTCGCCGGCAAGGAGGTGAAGATGCGTTGGTGGTAGACTTCGATGATGTTGACGCGTTGCGCGTCGAAGATGCGCGCGACGTTGTAGAGCGCGCCGGGCTGGTCCTGCAGCCGCACGCGCAGGCGGGCGAGGCGGCCCGACCGGGCGAGGTCGCGTAGCAGCACGTTGGCGAGCAGGCGCGTGTCGATATTGCCGCCGCACAGGACGATGCCGACGGTGCGGCCCTTGAACCGTTCCGGATAGGCCATCAGCGCGGCGAGGCCGGCGGCGCCCGCGCCCTCGACCACGGTCTTTTCGATCTGGAGCAGCAGGCTGACCGCCTCTTCCAGATTGCGCTCGCCGACCAGCACGATGTCGTCGACCAGCTCGGCCACCATGCGCGACGTGATGCCGCCCGGCTCCTTCACCGCGATACCTTCGGCGAGCGTGTCGCCAGCGCAGGGCAGGGTGGTGCCGCGGATGCGGTTGTACATCGAGGGGAAGAGTTCGGCCTGCACGCCGATCACCTCGATCGGATGGTCCGCAGCGCGCGCGACGACGCTGTTGCCCGAGATGAGGCCGCCGCCGCCGATCGGGATCAGCAGCGTGTCGAGGCTCGGCACGTCCTCCAGCATCTCGACCGCGACGGTGCCTTGGCCGGCGATGACGCGCGGATCGTCGAACGGGTGGACGAAGGTGAAGCCGCACTCCGCCTCCAGCACGCGGGCATGGGCATAAGCGGCGTCGAACGTGTCGCCTTCCAGCACCACCTTGGCCTTGTGGCCTTCGGTCTGCGTCACCTTCACCGTCGGCGTGGTGCGCGGCATCACGATCGTCGCGGGGATGCCGAGCCGGTTGGCGTGATAGGCGAGGCCCTGCGCGTGATTGCCGGCAGAGGCGGCGATGACGCCCTTGGCGCGCGCCTCAGGCGACAGCTGCAACAGCGTGTTGAGTGCGCCGCGTTCCTTATACGCCGCGGTGAACTGCAGATTTTCGAACTTCAGGAACACGGTGGCGCCGGTCATCTCGCTGAGCGTCTTGCTGATCAGCGTCGGCGTGCGGACGATCGCATCCCGGATACGGGCGTGGGCGGCGTACACATCGTCGATGGAGACGGGGAGCGAGGCGGTGTCGGCAGGGTTGGTGGCCATGGCGCCGAGCTAGACCATCTGGTGCGGCGGGGGAACACCGCTTATGCGCTGAGGCTATGGCACGATCGGCTTTGACAATAGTGGCGGCGCTGGCCGCGGTTCTGGCGACTTCGCAGGCGGCCGGGGCCGACGGGCTGGTCGATAACGTCAACGGCATGACGCTGGACAAGGACGGCAAGGTCGTTCGGTTCCAGGCGATGCTGGTCAATGCGCAGGGCGCCGTCGTCAGGTTGCTGTCGGCAAAGGACAAACGGCCGGAGAAGCTCGACTGGCGGGCCGACATGAAGGGCAAATATCTGCTGCCCGGCATGATCGACGCGCATGGCCATGTGATGGAACTGGGCTTTCGCGCGCTCGAACTCGACCTGTCGGATACGAAGAGCCTCGCCGAGGCGCAGATGAAGATTGCCGCTTATGCGCGCGCCAATCCCGACAAGGCGTGGATCATCGGCGGCGGCTGGAATCAGGAGACCTGGGGGCTGGGCCGCTTCCCGACGACCGCCGATCTCGATGCTGCGGTCGGCGATCGTCCGGTGTGGCTGGCGCGCGCCGACGGCCATGCCGGCTGGGGTAACAGCGCCGCGCTGAAGGCCGCCGGCGTCACCGCGAAGAGCGTGTCGCCCGCGGGCGGCCGGATCGAGAAGGGGCCGGGGGGGCAGCCCGCGGGCGTGTTCGTCGATGCGGCACAGGATCTGGTGGTGAAGATCCTGCCCCAGCCGCTGGGCAAGGACCGCAACGCCGCCTTCCTGAAGGCGCAGGAGATCCTGCTCGGCTATGGCGTCACCGCGACCGCCGACATGGGCACGAGCATCGACGACTGGCTGACCTATCGCCGGATTGCGGACCTCGGCGGCCTGCGCGTGCGCATCATGAGCTATGGCATGGGGGTGGATACGACGGTGCAGATCGGCGGCACCGGGCCGACGCCGTGGCTGTACGACGATCGGCTGAAGCTGGTCGGCGTCAAGCTCTACGCCGATGGCGCGCTGGGGTCGCGCGGGGCGTGGCTGAAGGCGCCCTATGCCGATGCGCCGGGCCAGACGGGTGCGGGCTTCATGAACGACACCGTGCTGCGCAACCGGATGAGCCGCGCGGCGATGGACGGATACCAGGTCGCGGTGCATGCGATCGGCGACCGCGCCAATGCCGAGGTGCTGGATGCGATCGACGAGATGGCGCAGACCTACAAAGGCGACCGGCGCTGGCGCGTCGAACATGCGCAGATCGTCGACCCCGTCGATCTGCCGCGCTTCGGCAAATACGGCACGATCGCGTCGATGCAGCCGGTCCATGAGACGAGCGATCGGCTGATGGCCGAGGCGCGGCTGGGCCCGCAACGCCTCGCCGGTGCCTATGCCTGGGCGTCGATGCTGCGCAACGGCGCGAAGCTGGCGTTCGGATCGGACTATCCGGTGGAAAAGCCCGATCCCTGGGCGGGCTGGGCGGCGGCGTTCACGCGCCAGGGTCCCGACGGCCAGCCGTTCGGCGGCTGGCAGCCGCAGGAGGCGATCACGCGCGAACAGGCGTGGTGGGCCTATACCGGCGGCGCGGCCTATGCGGGCTTTGCCGAGGATCGCTTCGGCCGCCTCGCCCCCGGCCAGAAGGCGGACTTCGTCATCGTCGACCGCGACCCCCTGCTCGCCTCCCCCGCAGACCTGCGCGCGACCAAGGTCGAACAGACGTGGATCGGCGGCCAGAAGGTGTGGCAGCGGAAGTAAGCCGCACGCCAAAAGGGCCGCAGCACCCCCCGATGCTGCGGCCCTTCACTCCCGGATACTGGGGAGGGGTAAAAATGGGCGGTCAGGCGACCGCGACGACCTCTTCGGGTTCGCGCAGCACATAGCCGCGGCCCCAGACGGTCTCGATGTAATTCTCGCCGTCGCAGGCCAGGCTGAGCTTCTTGCGCAGCTTGCAGATGAAGACGTCGATGATCTTGAGTTCGGGTTCGTCCATGCCGCCATACAGGTGGTTCAGGAACATTTCCTTGGTCAGCGTGGTGCCCTTGCGCAGGCTGAGCAGCTCGAGCATCGCATATTCCTTGCCGGTCAGATGCACGCGCGCGCCATCGACCTCGACCGTCTTGGCGTCGAGATTGACGGCGAGCTTGCCGGTGCGGATGACCGATTGCGAATGGCCCTTCGAACGACGGACGACCGCGTGGATGCGGGCGATCAGTTCTTCGCGATGGAAGGGCTTGGTGACGTAATCGTCGGCGCCGAAGCCGAAGCTGCGCACCTTGCTGTCCATCTCGTTGATGCCGCTCAGGATCAGAACCGGCGTGGTCACGCGGGCGACGCGCAGCTTCTTCAGCACGTCATAGCCGTGCATGTCCGGCAGGTTCAGGTCGAGCAGGATGATGTCGTAGTCGTACAGCTTGCCGAGGTCCAAGCCCTCCTCGCCAAGGTCGGTCGTATAGACGTTGAACCCCTCGGTGCCGAGCATCAGCTCGATCGCCTTGGCCGTGGTCGGCTCGTCCTCGATCAACAACACCCGCATCGCGTCGTCCCCTGTTGGCGAGGCCGCCAGCACCCCTGGCTCGCGGCTCGCCCCGATTCATTAACCAAACGACATCTGAAGGCAAAAGGTTAATTCGGGATTAAGTGCGGGCGTCAATCTTTACGATTTGCGCTCGTCCGCCTCGGGATCGGCGTCCGGATCGTGCGGCGTCAGGTCGGGGCCGAGCAGCGTCTGGTGGCGGCTGCGCGGGATATCCTCGCCCAGCACCTCGCGCAGATACAGGCTGCGCACCAACGTGAAGATCACGACCAGCAGCGCCGCCGAGAAGAACAGCCCGAAGATACCGAAGATCACGCCGATACCGATGATCGCGAAGACGGTGATCGCCGGCGGGATCGAGACGACGCGCGCCTGGACGTAGGGGGTGATGAAATTGGTCTGAATCAGACGCACGATCGCATAGGTGGCGAGCGCGCCGATCAGCGCGCCATCGCCCTGCGTCGCGGCGAGGCCCAGCGCCGGGATCATCGCAGCGGTCGGGCCGACATAGGGAATGAATTCCGACAGGCCGGCGAGCAGGCCGAGCGCCGCGGCGGAGGGCACACCCGATATCCATAAGCCGATGCCGATCAGCAGCCCCATCGTCGTCATCAGGATCAATGACGAGCGCAGCCACAGCCGCAGCGTCGAGCCGACGTCGAACAACGCATCCTCGATCGCCGGGCGCTTCGAGGGCGGGATCAGGAACAGGAAGCCGCGCTGGTAGATGCCGGGATCGGCGGCGAAAAAGGCCGCGCCGACGAGCAGCAGGATGCTGTTGAGAATGAGTTCGCCCGCGCCCTGCACCAGCCCGCCGACGTCCTGCGCCGCCTTCGACCCGGCATAGGCCTGTTGCACCGCATCGACGATCTTGGCGCCGACCGGGCTTTGCGAGGCCCAGGCGGCGAGCTGGTCGAGCAGGTTGGGCAATTGCGTGACGAGCACGTTGACCTGCTCGCGGAACTGCACCCCGAACAGCCAGACGAGGAACGCGACGACGCCATAGGCGGTCGCCATGCCGAGGCAGAAGGCGGTCCGGTCCGACACGCGCAGGTGATCGCGGTAGAGGTCGGCGAGCGCGTGAATGGCGATCGCGCCCAGCATCGACCCGAAGGCGAGGATCAGCAGATTGCCCGCGCGCAGCAGCGCCGCGGCGACCGCCGCGATGATGAGGACGTAAAAGATGCGCCGGATGAAGCGCGCATCGTCGGGATCGGGGGCGAGACGGTTCACGCGGGTCGGGGGGTGCTGGACATGGGCTATCCTGACAGGATCGGGGGGCAATGGACAAGAGGTGGGGGCAGTACTGCCGTGGGGCCGGATCGGTTCCGGTTGCAGGGTAGCGGAGGTGGGGGATGCGGGGCATCGCGAATGCCGCCCGCGCGCACCTTACACCTTTGTCATTTGATCTTTATCCGCCGACACGGCAGCCCTTTGGACGTAACAGCGTCGAGCGGACCCGAGCCCCATGAAGATCCTCCTGGTTGATGACGACCCCGTCCTGGCCGATTCGCTGGCGGATGAACTGACCGGCTTCGGCCACGCGCTGTCGACCGCGAGCGACGGGCGGGCGGCGCTGGCGGCGATCGATCAGGATGCGTTCGATGCGGTGGTGCTCGACCGGATGATGCCGCGGGTGGACGGCATCGCGCTGCTCGAGCGGCTGCGCGGCGACGCGCGATCGGTGCCCGTCATCATGCTCAGCGCGCGCGGCCAGTCCGACGACAAGATCAGTGGCCTAGCCGCCGGCGCCGACGATTATGTCGTCAAGCCGGTCGAGGCGGCCGAACTGCACGCGCGGCTGCAGGCGGTGGTGCGCGGCCGGCAGTGGACGCGCGAGGCGAGCGATACGCTGCGCGCGGGCGATATCGTGGTCAGCCCGTCGCGCTTCCGGGCGTGGCGCGACGAAAAGCCGCTCGACCTCGCCAAGCTGGAGCTGAAGCTGCTCGCCGAACTGGTGCGCAATGCCGATACGGTGCTGACGCGTGCGATGCTGATCGAGCGGGTGTGGGGGTACGATTTCGAGCCCGACACCAATCTGGTCGACGTCTACATCCGCCGCCTGCGCCAGAAGCTGACCGCGCATGGCGGCGACGATCCGATCCAGACGATGCGCGGCGTCGGCTACCTGTTGCGCAGCTGACGCATGCCGCGGGGCCGGCGGCTGCGTGCGCCGCGATCGCTGCGGGCGCTGACCTGGATCTTCGTCGCGGCGATGATCGCGGCGACGCTGGGCACGGGCGTCGCCATCTATACCGCGCAGCGCCGGGCGATCGTTCAGCTGGTCGACCAGCGGATCGCCACGGCGGTCGACGCGATCGCGCACGAGGGCGAGCGGCCGATGCCGACGCCGGTGCTGGTCAAGCGGCTGCGCATGCTGGCGAGCGATCGCGACACGGGCGATATCGGCGCGATGCTGGTCGATGCGCAGGGGCGGCAGATCGGCGGCAACATCCGGTTGCGCCAGGTGCCGCCGCGCGGCTTCAGCTCGCTGCACAGCGACGACGGGATCAAGGGGCTGACCGCGGGGCGCGCCTATACGGGTGACGTCGGCGATGGGCGGCGGCTAACGATGATCGCCGAGACCGAGCCGTTCGACGATTCGGGCACGGCACGGCTGCGCAGCTACCTTGCCGGTTTCGGGTCGATCCTGCTGGTCGTCGGGCTGGGGCTCGTGATGTTTTCGCGGCTCGTCGAGCGGCGGATCGGTGCGATGCGCGCGACCGCGGCGGCGATCGTCGATGGCGACATGCAGCGCCGCGTGCCGACCGAGGGCGATGGCGGCGCCTTCGACGCGCAGGCGCACGCCTTCAACGCGATGCTCGACCGGATTGCCGAGCTGATGCGCGGGATCGCCGAAGTGTCGAGCGATATCGCGCACGACCTGCGCAGTCCGCTCGCGCGGTTGCGCGGCCAGCTCGTCCAGCTCGAACGCCGTGCCGAGACGCCGGCGATGCGCGATGGCCTGTCCGCGGCGATCGCGCAGAGCGACACGATCCTCGGCATGTTCGCCGCGATCCTGCGCATTGCCGAAGTGGAGGGCGGCGCGCGGCGGGCGGGCTTCGCGCGCTTCGACCTGGGCGAACTCGTCGCGGAGGTCGGCGAGATGATGGCGCCGGTGGTCGAGGACGATGCGCACATCCTCGTCTGCGATCCCGTCGCCGCGCTGCCCGTCCACGCCGATCGCCAGTTGCTGACGCAGGTGCTGGTCAATCTGATCGTCAATGCCGTGCGCCATACGCCGCCGGGCACGCGCATCACGTTGTCGGCCGTGGCGGCGCGGGGGCAGGCGATCGTCCGTGTGGCCGATAACGGGCCCGGCATCGCCGCGGCGGATCGCGCCACCGCGCTGCGGCGCTTCGGCCGGCTGGATGCGAGCCGGTCGACCGGCGGGTTCGGCCTGGGCCTGCCACTCGCCGCGGCGATCGCGCGGCTGCATCATGGCGAGCTGTCGCTGGAGGATGCGGCGCCGGGCCTGCGCGTGGTGTTGAGCGTGCCGCTGATTGGGTGATCGATCCCGACAGTTCCGTCGCCCCGGCGGAGGCTGGGGGCCCTCGCGTTTTCTGCTGTGCCCGTCACTTGAAGATCCCAGCGTCCGCTGGGATGACGTTTGTGTAAGGGGCAAACGAAAGGGGCGGCGCCGTCGCCGGCACCGCCCCTACGCAGTCGGACCTGTCGCCCGCTTAGAAGTTCACCGATCCTTCCAGACCGATCGTGCGGGGCGGGTTGAAGTTCGCATACGAGCCCAGCACCGCGATGTTCGCGTCCGAACGGCGATAGATATGCTGTTCGTTCAGAAGGTTGCGCGACCAGAGCGACAGCGTCGCCTTCTGGCCCTGTGCGCTCAGCGGGATGTCCGCCAGCGCGATGCGGCCGTTCACGATGAAGCTCGAGTCGGTCTTCACGCTTTCCGACTGGAAGCTGTACTGCGGCGCCGCATAATTGGCGTCGAGGTGGAAGCGCGCATGCGTGCTGCCCGTGCCGACCGGCAGATCGTAATCGATCGCTGCCGATGCCGCGTGCGGCGGCGTGTAGACGGTGTAGACCTGCGTGAGCACGCCGAAGGTCGGACCCGGGTTCGGGTTCGCCGTCGCCGGCACCTTGGTGTAGGTGTAAGCGTAGGAGGCGGTCAGCGTCAGGCTGTCGATCGGGCGCGCGCTGACGTCCAGTTCGATACCGCGGATCTTCGACGTGCCCGGCGCATTCGCCGTATTTTCGGTGTGCAGGTTGAAGTTCGGGTTGGCGATCGTGGTGCCCGGCAGGAACTGGTTGGTATCGACGTTGTCGAAGTCGATCTGCGTGTTCTTGCGGTCCATGATGTAACCCGCGACGTTCACGCGCACCTTGTGGTTCAGGAAGTCGGTCTTCGCGCCGATTTCATACGCCTTCACCGATTCCGGCCCGAACGCGCCGAAGTTCGACGAGCGGTCGTTGGCGCCACCGGCGCGGAAGCCGCTCGAATATTTGGCGTACAGGTTGATGCCGGGCGCCGCGTCGGCGGCCAGCGTCACCATCGGGTCGAACCGGCCGCGATCGTAGTTGAGTACGTAATTGGTGGGGACGCCCGACACGAGGTACAGCGTGCCGTCACGCTTGTCCTTCGAATAGCGGCCACCGACGGTCAGGTGCAGCATCTCCGCCGCGGCGGGGGTCCAGGTCGCCTGGCCGTACGCGGCATAGCTGCGGGTGCGGGCGACGCTGGCGCGCTGCAGGAAGCGGGAGTTATAGTCCCAGCCCTGGTTGGACGAGCTGATCGTGCCGAACACCTGCGAGGGCAGGATGGTGTAGGCGGTGCCGTCGGCGTTCCACTGGTTCGACGAGGGCGTCGCGGCGGATTCGCGGGCCTGTTCGTTGAAATAATAGAGGCCGGCGACCCAGTCGAGCTGGTCGACGCTGCCGATCGCCTGGAATTCCTGGCTGAACTGGCTCTGGTACAGATCCGACAGGCTGTAGCGGCTGAACTTGCCGTTGGGGGCGTAGGCGACGCGCTCAGGACCGCCCGAATTGTCCCACTGGTTGGTCGCCACGCGGCGCCATGCGGTGATCGACTTCAGCGTGATAGCCGGATCGACCTTGTACGACAGCGTCGCGCTGACGCCCTGCGTCTTGTCGACGCTGTACTGCTGCGGCACGCCGACGTCGGCGACGCTCTGGCGGTTCGGATGGACGCCGACCAGCGCGGGCAGCGGCGCGATGCAGGTGGTGGCCGAGATCGTGCTCGACAGGCAGGTCGGTGCGCCGGCCGCGCTGCCCGGCAGGACGATGCGGTTGGTGGTTCGGTCCAGCACACCGACGGTGCGGCCCAGCGGGTTGTAGTTGATCAGCTGGCTGAAGAACGGCGTGTTCTCGTCACGCGCCTTGTCGAAGGCGACGTCGGCGGTGAAGCTGTCGGTCGGCTTCCAGCGCGCGGCGATGCGGCCGCCGACGCGGTCATAGGCGTTCCAGCCGAGCTGGCCGGCGAGCGGGTTGCGCGTCGTCGCATCCTGATGCTGGTACACGCCGTCCAGCTTGATCGAGATGTTCTGATATTCGGGCAGGTCGATATGCGCTTCGCCGTTGCGCGCCCCGTAATTGCCGAAGCCTGCGGTGACGCGGCCACCGAATTCCCCGGTGGGCGCCTTGGTGACGATGCTGAGCGCGCCGCCTTCGGTGTTGCGGCCGAACAGCGTACCCTGCGGACCACGCAGCACTTCGATGCGCTGCACGTCGAACAGCGCGGCGTTCAGGCCCTGCGAGCGGCCGAGGTAGACGCCGTCGATATAGACGCCGACGCCCGAATCGCGCGCGGTCTGGTTCTGGTCGAACGGCACGATGCCGCGGATGCCGATCGTCAACGCCGATTGGCGCGCTTCGAAGGTCGCGACGCGCAAGCTGGGCACCGCGCCGTCACCCAGGTCGAGCAGGCTCTGGACGTGGCGGTCCTTGATCGCTTCGGGATCGAGCACGCTGATCGCGATCGGCGTCTTCTGCAGGTTGGTTTCGCGCTTGGTCGCGGTGACGACGATGTCCTGCAGCTGGTCCGGCTCGGCCGCGGGGGTCGGGTCCGTGGCGGGCGTGGGATCGGCGGCCGGCGCGGTGGTGGCCGTCGCCTTGGCGGCATCGGCGGCGAACGCCGGTGCAGCGGCGAGGGCGGATGCGGCGACGCCGATCATCAGCAGCGCGCGGCTGCCGGACATCTTCATCATGACGAAATATTCCCCTTCGAGGCAATGTGCCTTCCTGGGGCGCGCCTACCGCCGGGCTGTGGCGGGCGTGTTGCGATTCGATGACGCCGCCGGCGAGCGGGACTTCATCCTGGCGTCATGTTTCTCATACGCAGCATTGAACTAGCCTAGCCAACGCTGGTAGCCGCGATCAGATTGCGTCTGCCGACCAAGTGGGGCAGGTATGGACTCATTCTGCAGGGGGCATCAACGCACGAAGGCGGGGCGTGTCGGCACGATAGAGGACTTGGCTGCGCTGTATGGCGAGGTCGCCGCGCCTTCGATCGTCAAGGAGGTGGATCACATTCACCCGGTTTACCGTCCTTTCATCGAAGCGGCCCCCTTTGCCGTGCTGGCGACGGCGGGACCGGGCGGGCTAGACGCGACCCCGCGTGGCGACCCGGCCGGTTTCGTTCATATAGAAGACGACCGCACATTGCTGTTGCCCGATCGGCGCGGCAACAACCGTATCGACAGTTTGCGAAACATCATCGCCGATCCGCGTGTAGCCTTGCTGTTCCTAATACCCGGCGTCGGTGAAACCCTGCGTGTCCACGGCACTGCCGAAATCCGCGCCGATGACGACCTGCTTTCCCGCTTCGCGGTCGCGGGACAGCGCCCCCGCACGGTGTTGCGGATTACCGTCAGCAGCGTTTTCTTCCAGTGTAGCCGGGCGGTCATCCGCGCCGGGCTTTGGAATCCGGACAGCCGGATCGATAGGTCGCACTTGCCGAGCGTCGGCACCGTGTTCCGCGCCTTGTCCGAAGCGGCGATCGATGGCGAGGCTTATGATCAGGCCTTGCCCGACCGTGTGGCCAATACGCTGTATTGAAAAGACATCGTAAGGACGGGCAGGACAGACTCAGCCGTCTGTGTAGGACGCTTCGCTACCGTTCTGCGCTTCTCCCTCGGCGATCAGCTTGGCGTAGCGTCGGGCCATGTCGAGGTGGACGCGGCGGCCGTCGCTGTTTGGCGTGCGATCGGCGAGTGCGCGTTCCTGGCGCTCGCGGTGGATATAGAATTGGGTTTCGGCATGAGTCGGCATGAAGGCCTCCCTCATTGGGGTGATGCTTGTCGCCAACGGGCAACACGTCACAAGCCATGACCCTTTAGCACGATAGGGCGCGTTTGGCCTTCATCTGCATCAATCCGCCTCGGGCCGGCGCCGCGGCTCTCGAACGGCAAAAAGCCGATCGGTCTCCAAACGAAAAAGGGGCCCGGCATCGCTGCCGAACCCCCCATTTCATCAGCCGTTGGCCGATGATCAGTCGCGATCACCGGTCAGGAAGGCCGGCGCGAATTCCGGCGCGGGGCCGTCATCGTTGCCGCCGCCGTTACGCGGGCCACGGTCGCCGCCTTCGCCGCGGGGGCCACGGTCACGGCGCGGGCCGCGATCGCCGCGGTCGCCGCCACGATCGCCGCCGTCGCGACGGGGACCACGGTCGCCGCGATCGCCACGGTCGCCGCGCGGGCCACGGCTGCCACGGTCGCCGCCTTCACGCGGTTCGCGCGCCGGACGCGTATCTTCCAGCTCGGCGCCGGTTTCCTGGTCGACGACGCGCATCGACAGGCGAACCTTGCCGCGCGGATCGATCTCGAGGACCTTCACCTTGACTTGCTGGCCTTCCGACAGGACGTCCGAGACCTTCTCGACGCGCTCGTTCTTGATCTCGCTGACGTGGACGAGACCGTCCTTGCCGCCCATGAAGTTCACGAACGCACCGAAATCGACCAGGTTGACGACCTTGCCGTCGTAGATCTTGCCGACCTCGGCCTCTTCGACCAGGCCCTTGATCCACTTGATCGCGGCTTCGATCTGCGACGAATCCGACGACGACACCTTGATGACGCCCTCGTCGTCGATGTCGACCTTGGCGCCGGTGGTGGCGACGATCTCGCGGATCACCTTGCCGCCCGTGCCGATCACTTCGCGGATCTTCGACTTGTCGATCGTGAAGGTTTCGATGCGCGGCGCATGCGCCGACAGCTCCGAACGGGTCTCGCCCAGCGCCTTGGCCATTTCATTGAGGATGTGCGCGCGGCCTTCGTGGGCCTGCTTCAGGGCGACCTTCATGATCTCTTCGGTGATGCCCGAGATCTTGATGTCCATCTGCAGCGCGGTGATGCCCTCGCTGGTGCCGGCGACCTTGAAGTCCATGTCGCCGAGGTGATCCTCGTCGCCCAGGATGTCCGACAGGACGGCGAAGTCCTTGCCTTCCAGGATCAGGCCCATCGCGATGCCCGACACCGGGCGCTTCAGCGGCACGCCCGCGTCCATCATCGACAGCGAACCGCCGCAGACGGTGGCCATCGACGACGAGCCGTTCGACTCGGTGATGTCCGACGTGACGCGGATCGTGTAGGGAAATTCCTCCTTCGACGGCAGCACCGGGTGCAGCGCGCGCCAGGCGAGCTTGCCGTGGCCGACTTCGCGACGACCCGGCGCACCGAAGCGGCCGACTTCACCGACCGAATAGGGCGGGAAGTTATAGTGGAGCATGAAGTTCTGGTACGACAGGCCGTTGAGGCCGTCGATCATCTGCTCCGCGTCGCGGGTGCCGAGCGTGGTGGTCGCGATCGTCTGGGTTTCGCCACGCGTGAACAGCGCCGAACCATGGGCACGCGGCAGGAAGTGAACTTCCGATTCGATCGGACGGATCTGCGTCGTGGTACGGCCGTCGATGCGGCGACCGGTCTTCAGGATCGCGGTGCGGACGATGTCGGCTTCCAGCTTCTTCACCAGCTTGAGGCTGGCGAGATACGCCTGCGGATCGCTGTCCTTCAGGTCGGCCATGCCGTCGCGGGCCTTGGCGCGCGCGTCGTTGATCGCGGTCTGGCGGGCCTGCTTGTCGGTCAGCTTGTAGGCCGCCTCCAAGTCCTTGCCGATCAGCTTCTTCAGCTTCGCCTTCACACCTGCGCTGTCGGCCTGGACCTTGAGTTCCCAAGGCTCCTTGGCGGCCTGTTCGGCAAGGTCGATGATCGCGTCGATCACCTGCTGCGACGCCTTGTGCGCGAACATCACCGCGCCGAGCATGACGTCCTCCGACAGCTCCTTGGCTTCGGATTCGACCATCATGACGGCGTCATGCGTCGCGGCGACCATCAGGTCGAGCTCGCCGGTCAGCACCTCGGCGTCCGACGGGTTGAGGACGTATTCGCCGTCCTTGTAGCCGACGCGCGCCGCGCCGATCGGGCCCATGAAGGGCACGCCCGACAGCGTCATCGCGGCCGAGGCGGCGATCATCGCCAGCAGATCGGGCTCGTTCTCGCCGTCATACGACAGAACCTGCGCGATGCAGTTGATCTCGTTGTAGAAGCCTTCGGGGAACAGCGGGCGGATCGGACGGTCGATCAGGCGGCTGACCAGCGTCTCACGCTCGGTCGCGCCACGCTCGCGCTTGAAGAAGCCACCGGGGATGCGGCCCGAAGCCGAAAACTTTTCCTGGTAGTGGACGGTGAGCGGGAAGAAATCCTGCCCTTCCTTCACCGACTTGGCGGCGGTCACGGCGCAGAGCACCACCGTCTCGCCGAGCGTCGCGATCACCGCGCCGTCGGCCTGGCGGGCGACCTTGCCCGTTTCGAGGGTGAGCGTCTGGCCGCCCCACTCGATCGATACCTTCTTGGCATTGAACATGTATTTTCCTTCACTCCCCACGCCAAATGCGTCGGGGGGCCTATCTGCGAGCTAAGCCGGCTCGCGCGGTGTGGAGCGTCTTGTCGCTCCGATGGATCGGGGCCGAATTGCCCGTCTTCCGCTTACCCGGCTCGTGCCGGTATTCGTGAAACGTATGGCGCGCCCATAGCACGGATATACGAAAAGGGCGACCCGAAGGCCGCCCTCTCGTTTCACCCGCTGGGGGTTACTTGCGAAGACCCAGCTTCGCGATCAGGTCCAGATACCGCTGGCCATCGGTCTTGCGCAGATAGTCGAGCAGCGAGCGCCGCTTGTTGACCATCATCAGCAGCCCGCGGCGCGAATGGTTGTCCTTCTTGTGACCCTTGAAGTGCTCGGTCAGGTTCTTGATGCGCTCCGACAGGATCGCGACCTGGACTTCCGGCGAACCCGTGTCGCCTTCCTGGCGGGCGTGAGCCTTGACGAGTTCGTTCTTGCGCTCGGCGGTAATGGTCATGTGTTCATCCTCGACATCACAGATTGAAACCGCGGACGACGCGGACCTGTTGGTCCTCGACCGATACCAGCGCGACCGGCGTGTCGCCGTCGCATGCGAAGTATGGGCCATCGTCCGTGGCGATCCCGGTCAGAACACGCCCCTGGCGGAGCGCCCCTGCCTGATCGGGGGTGAGGGGTAGAGCCGGGATGTCGTCCAGCCCCGCCCTCAACGGCAGGAGTATCTGTTCAAGGGTGCGCCCCATACCGGCTTCCGCCAGATTGTCCAGCGTTATCGCCGGCGCGAGAGTGAAGGGGCCGGCCTTGGTACGGCGAAGCATGGTGACGTGCCCGACCGTGCCGAGCGCGAGCGCGATGTCGCGGGCGAGGGAGCGGATATAGGTGCCCTTGGAGACGTGGGCGGTGAGGGTGATGTCCTGCAATTCCTCCCTCGCGTCAGCGGGGGAGGGGGACCGCTCGCCGCAGGCGAGTGGTGGAGGGGGCGTGTCCGCAGACGGGACGTTCGCCGTATCCGCCCCCTCCGTCAGCGCGTCGCGCTGCCACCTCCCCCTGGCGGGGGAGGAATGGAGGGCATGCACCGTCACGTCCCGGCTCGCCAGCACCACCTCCTCGCCGGCGCGCGCCAGATCATAGGCCCGCTCGCCGTCGACCTTCAGCGCCGAATACGCCGGCGGCACCTGGGTGATCGGGCCGGTGAAGCGCGGCAGCACCGCCTCCACGTCGCTGAGCGTCGGCCGCACGTCCGACGTCGCTACACTCACGCCTTCCGCATCCAGCGTATCGGTCTGCTCGCCAAAGCGGATGGTGAAGTCGTACACCTTGTCGCTGTCGAGCATCCGCCCGGCGAGCTTCGTCGCCTCGCCGAGCGCGACCGGCAGCACGCCCGTCGCCAGCGGATCGAGCGTGCCGCCGTGGCCGACCTTGAACTTGCCGTATCCGCCCTGCCGCAGCGCGCGCTTTACCGCAGAGACGACCTGTGTGCTGCCGAGCCCCAGCGGCTTGTCGACGATGATCCAGCCGTGCATCAGCCGATCGCCTGCGCCAGTTTCAGGAACAGGCCGATCACCGCATCGGCCGGTGGGCCGACCAGCCGCCCGACGACATCCGCCTTGGGCGCGATCATCGGCAGCACGACGAGGACAAAGAGCAGCAGCAGGAAGCCGAACCGCCCGATCTTCGCCCATTGCGCCGCGAGCGGGCGGGGCAGGATACCCTCGACGACATGCCCGCCATCGAACGGCGGCATCGGGAGCAGGTTGAAGATCGCGAGGAAGACGTTGACCAGCAGGAAGTTGACGAGGTTCGCGAAGACGAACGCCGCGACACCGGTCGGCTGTGCGCCATGCAGTAGCGCAACCGCGGTGCCGATCAGGATCGCGGCGATCGTGGCGAGGATCAGGTTCATGCCCGGTCCGGCGAGCGCCACCGCGACCATGCCCCATCGGGGGTTGCGCAGGCGCTGCGCGACGACCGGCACCGGCTTCGCCCAGCCGAACACCGGCGCGCCCGCGATGGCGAGGCCGAGCGGCAGGATCAGCGTGCCGACCGGATCAACGTGGCGGAGCGGGTTGAAGCTCAGCCGTTTCCGCTCCGCGGCGGTCGGATCGCCGAGCCATTTCGCCATCCAGCCGTGCGCAACTTCGTGAAAGACGATCGCGATGACGAGCGGGATGATCCACACGGCCGTGCGGTAGACGATGTTATCGGGGTTCATGGCGCGCGATATGGCGCGGGGAAGGGGAGAGCGCCACTCCCTGTTCGTCATCCCGGCGTACGCCGGGATCCATGGACGCGTGACGCCGATGGCAGCTCGCCCTCGTTTGCGGCCCCGGAACCATGGATCCCGGCGTGCGCCGGGATGACGACGATATCAGCCGGCCAGTGCCTCCGAAAAATGCCGCCGGCACAGTGCGATATAGCGATCGTTGCCGCCGATCTCAGTCTGCGCGCCCTCGGCGATGGCGCGACCCTCGCCATCGACACGCAGGTTCATCGTCGCCTTACGCCCGCATACGCACACCGATTTGATCTCGATGAGCGCATCCGCGATCGCGAGCAGCCGCGCCGATCCTTCAAACAACCGTCCCTGGAAATCGGTGCGCAGGCCATAAGCGAGCACCGGCACGTTCAGCACATCGCAGATATGCGCCAGCTGCGCGACCTGTGCGGCGGAGAGGAATTGCGCCTCGTCAACCAGTACGCAGGCGAGCGGGCCGCGCGCCTGCCGATCCGCGACACAGGCCGCGAGATCGGTCGTGCCCTCGAACGGCGTCGCCGGTGCCTCCAGTCCGATCCGGCTGGTGATTGTGCCGTGCGCAAAGCGATCGTCCACCGCCGCGGTGAACAGCATCGTCTCCATCCCCCGCTCACGATAGTTGAAGTCCGCCTGCAACAGCGTGGTCGACTTCCCCGCATTCATCGAGGCGTAGTAGAAATAGAGCTTGGCCATCAGAAGCGGCGGTACAGGGGATCGCGGGGTTCCTGTAAAGCGCCTTCTGCCTTATCGACCCTCACCGACTTGGCGTCGATCCGCCCCGTAGCGACGTCGCCGATCATCCACAGCGGCCACCAGTCGCCGGCCTTCGCGTTCTCGCTACAGGCGTAGGGCGAACTGATCGTAACGATCATGAGATGCCGGCTGTCCTTCGACCAGCGCATCGCCGATGGTAGGACGGCGTCCGGAGTAAGGCAGCGGAACCGACTAACTGCCTGCCGTTTCGCTGCTGTGACAAGCTGACGGCGCCGCACGACCCGGCGGTCGACGATTTCGAAGAGCTCAAGCTCATCCATGAACGAACCGACATGATGGTTCACCGCAAGCCAGTGGGCATCAGGCGACCAGAGCACCGTGAACGGCATATCATCGGACAGAGAGCTCAGACGGGCGAGTATCTTGCCGTGCGAATCCTGAAGCTCGATCGGCGGCTGGCGATCTCGATATGCCCGTTGGACAATAATCAAGCTGCCATCCGGGGATGGCGCCCGACCGCGGCATGTCGCAACGAATTGATAGACGGTCTTGGTGCGATTGAACCCGCTGGATTTGCAGTTGGTGGTCAGCGCACCGATCTGCGCTTGGACGAACGACGCCTGGCTGAGTGCCGTTACGATGGTGAGCGCACAAAGCCATAGACCATGGCGCCTAACGGTCGTGCGAACCCGATACGCTTTGCCCTTCCGTCCCACCGACACCTCGAGCATTGAACCACTGGCGCATGTAGGGCGATCCGGCGGTAGCATTCGGCCGTCCGCCTACGTGATGACGGTCGCCGTCGTGCACCAACGTGACCTGCCGCCGTCCAGCCGTCAATCCTCGCCCGCGTCGCCCAGATCGCGTGCCACTTCCGGCCGGCGGAGCAACTGGTCGATGTGGCTGCCCTCGTCAAAGCTTTCGTCGGCCAGGAACTTCAGCTTGGCGGCGTATTTGTTCTGGATGCGATGCGCCACTTCGCGTTGCAGATAGGCGGTGTTGGTGCGCAGGGCCTTCAGCACAGCCTCCTCGTCACGCCCAAGCAGCGGCTTCACGAAGACGGTTGCGTGGCGCAGGTCGGGGGACATGCGCACTTCGGTGATGCTGACCATGTGTTTGGCCAGCGTTTCGTCATGCACGTCGCCGCGCTGGAGGATTTCCGACAGCACGTGGCGCACCTGTTCGCCGACGCGCAGCGTGCGAACCGATTTTTCCTGGGGGTCTTTGTTCATCATGCCTCCAACCCCTCTCCCGCCGGGAGAGGGAGGGGCCCGCCGCCGTCAGGCGGTGGGAGGGTGAGGGTGGGGGTGACGGACGGCGCCCTCACTCTCACCCCTCCGCTGCCTGCGGCAGCTCCCTCCCTCTCCCAAAGGGGAGAGGGACGTCAGGATTAGAGGGTCCGTTCGCGCATCTCGACTTCGAACGTTTCGAGGAAGTCGCCGGCCTTGATGTCGGTGAAGTTCTGCGTGAACGTCACACCGCATTCCAGACCCGCGCGAACCTCAGCGACATCGTCCTTGAAGCGACGCAGTGACGCGATCTCACCCTGGTAGATGATGACGTCGTTGCGCGTGATGCGGGCCTTGAGCGCCTTGCGGATGACGCCTTCGACGACCAGCAGACCGGCGGCCTTGCCATGCTTGCCCGCCGAGAAGACCTCGCGGATTTCCGCACGACCGACGACGGTTTCGAACGCTTCCGGCCCGAGCTCGCCCGCCATGCCCGCCCGGATCTCGTCGATCAGGTCGTAGATGACGTCGTAATACTTGAGCGCCACCTTCTGCCGATCGGCGATCTCGCGCGCCTTGGCATTGGCACGGACGTTGAAGCCGATGATCGGCGCGCCGCTGGCACCCGCCAGCGTCACGTCGCTTTCGGTGATGCCGCCGACGCCCGAATGCAGCACGCGCGCCTTGATGAGGTCGGTCGAGATCTTGTTGATCGACGCGACGATCGCCTCGACGGTGCCCTGCGTATCGGCCTTGACGACGAGCGGATATTCCTTCGCCGCATTGGCCTTCAGTGCCGAGAACATGCTCTCGAGGCTCGCCGGCGCGGTCGTGGTGCGCTTCTGCGTCAGCACGCCCTGGCGATATTCGGCGACCTCGCGGGCGCGCGCCTCGTTCTCGACGACCTGCAACGGATCGCCCGCCGACGGCACGCCCGAGATGCCGAGCACCTCGACCGGCATCGCCGGACCGGCCTGCTTTACCTGACGGCCCTTGTCGTCGACGAGGGCGCGGACCTTGCCGCTTTCCGCGCCGATGACGAAGACGTCGCCGACCTTCAGCGTGCCGCGGTTGACCAGGATCGTCGCGACCGGGCCGCGGCCCTTGTCGAGCTTCGCCTCGATCACCGTGCCCTCGGCCGGACGGTCGGGGTTGGCGCGCAGTTCGAGCAGTTCGGCCTGCAGCTGGATCTTCTCGATCAGCTCGTCGAGGCCGGTCTTCTTGAGCGCGGAGACTTCGACGTCCTGGACGTCGCCGCCCATTTCCTCGACCACCACCTCATGCTCCAGCAGGCGCTCGCGCACGCGCTGGGCATTGGCCTCGTACTTGTCGATCTTGTTGATCGCCACGATCATCGGCACGCCGGCCGCCTTGGTGTGGTTGATCGCCTCGATCGTCTGCGGCATCAGCCCGTCGTCGGCCGCGACCACCAGCACCACGATATCCGTGACGTCGGCACCGCGCGCACGCATCTGCGTGAACGCCTCGTGGCCCGGCGTGTCGAGGAAGGTGATCTTCGACTTGTCCTTCAGCGTGACCTGATAGGCGCCGATATGCTGCGTGATGCCGCCGGCCTCGCCGCGCACCACGTCGGTGCCGCGCAGCGCGTCGAGCAGGCTGGTCTTGCCGTGATCGACGTGACCCATGATCGTGACGACCGGGGGACGCGGCTTCATCGCCTCTTCGGCGTCCTCGACCGTGTCGATCGCCAGATCGATGTCGCTGTCGGAGACGCGGACGATGTTGTGGCCGAATTCGGTCACGAGCAGCTCGGCCGTATCCTGGTCGATCGTCTGCGTCATCGTGACGGGCATGCCCATCTTGAACAGCGTCTTGACGAGGTCGGCGCCCTTTTCGGCCATACGGTTGGCGAGTTCCTGGACGGTGATCGCCTCGGGCACCTGCACGTCGCGGACCTGCTTGGGCTGCGCTTCACGCGGGCCGCCGAAGTGACGCTTTTCCTTTTCGCGCGCACGCTTCAGCGCGGCGAGGCTGCGGCTGCGCGCACCATCGTCGCCCAGCGCGCGGTTGACGGTCAGCTTGCCGCCGCGACGCTCGTCGCCCTTGCGGTCGCGCTGAGTCGGACGGCTCGGCGGCGCGTTGCGCGGCGTGGCCTGGCCCGAGGGCAGGTTGCGGTTGACGCCACCCGAGGCGCTGCTGCCCGACGCACTCGCGGCCGGAGCCGCCGCAGGGGCGGGCGCCGGCGCCGGCTTGGGCTGCGGCTTGGGGATTTCGGGACGCGCGACTGGCGAGAAGCGACGCGGCGCGGGCAGCGACGGGTCGCGACCCAATTCCACCGTCGGCGCAGGCGCCGGAGCGGGTGCCGCCGGACGCGGCGCAGGCTGGGCGACCACTGGAGCCGGGGCCTGAGCGGGCGCCGGTGCAGGCGTGGGGGCCGGCGTCGGTTCGGGGGCGGCAACGGGTTCCTCGACCGGCGTCGGCGGCACGGGCCGCTCGACCGGGCGGAAGCCACGGCCGGCCGGGGTCGGCACGGTCACGGTCGGCGCGGCAGGCGCTGCCGGGGCGGCTGCGGCAGGCGCAACCGGCTCGGGCGCGGGCGTGGGCTCGGGCGCAGCCGGGGGAGCGGCAGCGGCTGCCGCAGCAGCGGCGGCCTTTTCGGCGGCGCGACGGCGCTCGTCCTCGGCGGCTTGCGCACGCGCAGCTTCCTCACGGCGACGGATGTCCTCCGATGCCTGGATGCGCTGCTCCTCGGCCTCGCGCAGCATGCGGGCCTGGCGCTCCTGCGGCGTCTCGTTCGACGGCGCCGGGCGCGGGGCAGGGGCCGCCGGAGCCGGCGTCGGCGCGGCGACGGGCGCCTGCACCGGCTGCTCGGGTGCGGCCTGCGCCTCGCCCGGGCGGCCCAGCACGCGCCGCTTCTTCGTTTCCACGATCACCGTATTGGACCGGCCATGGCTGAAGCTCTGCTTCACCTGGCCGGTCTCGACCGTGCGCTTCAGCCCCAGGGGCGCGCGCATGCCAAGTTTCGGCTTATCGTTGTCGGTGTCGCTCACTCAAATTCCTCGTTCACGTCTACGGCCGGTCGCGTCCCGCCGGGTTCGGCGCCGGATAACCGGTGCGCCGATGCGCCTTGCGGGGCCGTTTCGCAAGGCACGGGAGTGGGTTCAGGTCCGATAAAATGCAGCCAGCGGTCGAGCGCGTCGCTCACCCGCGCGGCGGCAGCGCGGTCGGTCAGGGCGATGTGTACCACATTTTCGCGGCCCAGCGCCAACGACAATATGGTGCGCGAGACCGGCAATACCAAGCCCCGGATGTCCGATCCTTCGCGATCCGATCCGATCCGCCACGCCTGATCGAGCTTGCGGTTGCCGTCGGTGCCGGCGTCGGCAGCATGATAGAGCGCGTGGAGCTGTCCCGATCGTGCCGCCGTCTCGATCTTTTCGGAGCCGGTCAGCAGCAGGCCGGAGCGCGATTCGAGGCCGAGCCGGTCGAGCGCATTGCGTTCGAGTGCCGCGGCGATGCGCGCGGGCAGGTCGTCGGGGATCACGAGTTCCGCGCCCTTGAATGCGCGGGCGAGCGCGCCGCGCAGGCGCTTCTTCGCGATCGCTTCGTCCAGTTCGGCGCGGGTGACGCCGATCCACGCGCCGCGGCCGGGGGCCTTGGCACGCACGTCGGGCAGCACCTGTCCGTCCGGCGCGATCGCGAGTCGCACGAGGTTGTCGCGGACGTCGCGGTCCTGCGTCAGAATGCATTTGCGGATGGGGTCGGTCATGCGGCGACCTCCGCCAGACCCACTCCGTCATTCCCGCGCAGGCGGGAATCCAGACGCGCTACCGCCAACGACGAAATCGCCAGGTCAGCCAGTCTGGATCCCCGCCTAGGGTCCCATCGAAGTAATACTTCGATGGGGGCCCTGCGCGGGGATGACGGATAGGGAAGGGCGAACGAGTCGCCCCTCACAAAGCGTCGTTGAACCGTCAGCGTCTCATTGCGAGGGAACCGCATCAGCGTCCTCCCGCACTTGGGGCGCATCGCGGTCGGCGATCAGCTGACCGCCGGCGCCGTAATTCTCCGTCGACACTTCCTCGATCACGATCTGGACCGCGGCGGGGTTCTTGCCGAGGCGCGTGACGAGGCTGGCCGTCACGTCCGCGACGACCCCTGCCTTCTGCTCCTTGGTCGCGGAGCCGGCCAGTCGGATCGAGACGAAAGGCATCAGGCCTCCTCACCCTCCGACGCGTCGGTCGAGGCGGGGGCATCGGCGGCTGCCGGCGCTTCGTCCTCGAACCAATGCTGGCGCGCGGCCATGATGATCTCGTTGCCCTGCTCGTCGCTGAGACCGTATTCGGCGAGGATACCGCCCTTCGGTTCGGGGCGCTTGGGCGCGTCCTCGTTGCGGCGACGCGGCTCGGCGCGCTTCTTCTCGACCAGTTCGTCGGTGGCGAGGTCGGCGAGGTCATCGAGCGTCTTGATGCCCGCCTTGCCGAGCGTGACCAGCATCGCTTCGGTCAGGTACGGCATGTCGGCGAGCGCGTCCTCGACACCCAGCGCACGACGTTCGTCACGCGCGGCGGCCTCGCGGCGGTCGAGCGCTTCCTGCGCACGGCTCTGCAGTTCCTGCGCCAGGTCCTCGTCGAAGCCCTCGATGCCGGCCAGTTCGTCCAGCTCGACATAGGCGACCTCTTCCAGCGCGCCGAAGCCTTCGGCGACCAGCAGCTGCGCCAGCGTCTCGTCGACGTCCAGTTCGTTCTGGAACATCTCGGAATTCTGGACGAACTCCTTCTGGCGCTTTTCGCTCGCATCGGCTTCGGTCAGGATGTCGATCGCCTTGCCGGTCAGCTGGCTGGCGAGGCGGACGTTCTGGCCGCGGCGACCGATGGCGAGGCTGAGCTGGTCGTCGGGCACGACCACCTCGATCCGGTCCTCTTCCTCGTCGATCACGACGCGGCTGACCGAAGCAGGCTGCAACGCGTTGACGACGAAGGTCGCGGTGTCGGGCGACCAGGGGATGATGTCGATCTTTTCGCCCTGCATTTCCTGCACGACGGCCTGGACGCGGCTGCCCTTCATGCCGACGCAGGCGCCGACCGGATCGATCGACGAATCGCGGCTGATGACGCCGATCTTGGCGCGGCTGCCCGGATCGCGCGCGGCGGCCTGGATGGTGATGATGCCGTCGTAGATTTCGGGCACTTCCTGCGCAAACAGCTTCTTCATGAAGTCGGGGTGCGCGCGGCTGAGGAAGATCTGCGGTCCGCGGTTCTCGCGGCGGACGTTGAGGATCAGCGACCGGATGCGGTCGTTGACGCGGACGACTTCGCGCGGGATCTGCTGGTCGCGGCGGATGACGCCTTCGGCGCGGCCCAGATCGACGACGATGTGGCCGAACTCGACGCGCTTGACGACGCCGGTGATGATCTCGCCCTGACGATCCTTGAACTCTTCATACTGGCGCTCGCGCTCGGCGTCGCGGACCTTCTGGAAGATGATCTGCTTGGACGCCTGCGCCTGGATGCGGCCGAATTCGATCGGGGGCAGCGGATCGACGATATAGTCGCCGACGGTCGCGCCCTTTTGCAGCTTCTGCGCCTGGTTGACGTCGACCTGCTTGAAATAATCGTCGACCGCCTCGACCACCTCGACGACGCGCCACAGGCGCAGGTCGCCGGTCTGCGGGTCGAGCTTTGCACGGATGTCGTTCTCGATGCCGTAGCGGGTCTTGGCCGCACGCTGGATCGCTTCCTCAAGAGCCTCGATCACGATGCTCTTGTCGATCATCTTTTCCGATGCGACCGAATTGGCGATCGCGATCAGTTCCGCGCGGTTGGCGGTGGCGACGGTGGCCATCTTACTGCTGTCCTTCGTTGGATGCGTCGGTGTCGTCTGTTTCTTCGAATTCGTCCGCGCCTTCGCTGGAAAGCGGCGCGGTGGCGGCGAGCAGGCGATCGGTGATCGTCAGCTTCGCGTCATGGATCTGGTCGAGGCCGACGGTCATCGGCTGATAGCCGCGCACGTCGATCGTCACCTTGTCGCCCTCGATCCCGACCAGATCGCCGGTCAGGATCTTGCGGTTGTCGATCTTCTCGACCAGCGTCACCTTCGCCTCATGCCCCGCCCAATTGACGTAATCCTGCGGGCGGGTGAGCGGGCGGTCGATGCCGGGCGACGACACTTCGAGGCGATAGGCGTCCTCGATCGGATCCTTGCCCTCGGCCTCCAGCGCGTCGAGCACGTCCGAGATGCGGCGCGACAGATCGGCGCAATCGTCGATCGTCAGCTGGCCGGTGTCGGGCCGTTCGGCCATGATCTGGAGCGTGGGGTCGGATTTGCCGCCGAACATCTTCACGCGCACGAGGTCGAAACCCAGCGCTTTGGCTTCGGGTTCGATCAATGCGGTCAGAAGGGCGATGTCCGCCATGCGGGCTCCAAAACAGATATGCGTGTTCGCCGCCGCGGAAGGGGTCCCCCGCAGCCTCTTTCACCTGACGATGTTAGAGAAGGCAGCGGCTATATACGCCGGCCCCCGCATAGAAACAAGCATCCATCGTGCGGGCCCGTGCGTTCGCTGCACCGATAAAAAGGGAGACTTTCATGCGCCTGCACCTGCTCGCCGCCCTGCCAGTGGTCCTGATCGCCTGTTCGGGCAACGCCCCCGCGACCGGGGAGGGCGCGCAGGCCGGTGAGACGCCGCCCAGTGCCAAGCCGTTCCGCGAGACGGTGGTCGCCGATTTCGTCTCCCCCTGGGCGCTGGCGTTCCTGCCGGACAATCGCATCCTCGTCACCGAAAAGGCCGGGCAGATGATCCTGCTGTCGGCCGACGGCAAGCGCCGCCAGACGATCGCGACGCTGCCCGTCGATTCGGCGGGGCAGGGCGGGTTGATGGACGTGGTGCCCGCGCCCGATTTCGCGACCAGCAAGCGCATCTATTTCAGCTATTCGACCGCCGGTCAGGGCGGCAAGGGCGTGGTGCTCGCGCGCGGCCGGCTGCGCGGCGAAGGGGCGAGCGAACGGCTGGGCGAGATCGAGGCGCTGTTCCAGGCGCGGCCCTTCGTCGAGGGTAACGGCCATTATTCGGGCCGCATCGCCTTCGCGCCCGATGGCCAGAGCCTGTTCTTCACCAATGGCGAGCGGCAGAAGTTCACGCCGGCGCAGGACCCGCAGGCGACGCTGGGCAAGGTGCTGCGCCTGACGCTCGACGGCAAGCCCGCGCCGGGCAATCCGCTGGTGGCGAAGGGCTTTGCGCCGGAGGTGTGGAGCTATGGCCACCGCAACCTGCTCGGCATCGCGTTCGACGCGCAGGGGCGGTTGTGGGAGCAGGAGATGGGGCCGAAGGGCGGCGACGAGTTGAACCTCATCATGCCCGGGCGCAACTACGGCTGGCCCAATGCATCGAACGGCAGCCATTACGACGGCCGCGACATTCCCGATCACCGCCCCGGCGACGGCTACGAACCGCCCAAGGTGTGGTGGAACCCGGTGATCTCGCCGGGCGGGCTGATGATCTATTCGGGCAACCTCTTCCCGGCGTGGAAGGGCGATGCCTTCATCGGTGGCCTGTCGTCCAAGTCGCTGGTCCGCGTCGACCTCGACGGGCAGACTGCGAAGAAGGCCGACCAATGGCCGATGGGCGCACGGATCCGTGACGTGGAGCAGGGGCCGGATGGCGCGATCTGGGTGATCGAGGACGGCGGCGAATCGCAGGGGCGGCTGATCCGGCTGACGCCGCGGTAAGGGGCGTAGATAATTCCTCCCCCGCCAGGGGGAGGTGGCGCCGCGAAGCGGTGACGGAGGGGGAGGATACGGTGAGCGTGGCGTTCGCGGAAACGCCCCCTCCACCACGGCCTGACGGCCGCGGTCCCCCTCCCCCGGCTGCGCCGAGGGAGGAATTGGCTCAGTCCCGCACCACCAGATAGTTCATCCGCGCGTGCGCGATCGGCTTGTCGCGGTCGTCCTGCCAGGCGATCGCTTCGACGTTCGCGACGCGCGTGCCGAGCCGCGTCACGATCCCCTCAGCATGCGTCGGCTTGTCGCGGCCGCCGCGCATGAAGTCGACGGTGACGTTGACCGGCTTGATCCGCCCGCCACCCTCTTCGGCCAGCGCATGCTGCAACGATACGATCGCCGCGACCTCCAGCAGGCCCGAAATCGCACCGCCGTGCAGGAAGCCGGGCCGCCCCAGCACCTCGTTGCGGAAGGGCATCACCAGCAGGGGTGCGGCGCCGTCGCGTGGCTCCAGCGTTACGCCGAGCATCTCGGCATAGGGCGGCAAAGCGTGCTGCGTGTTCATGCCATCTGGTCCATCAGCATGAAGGTGCCGGCGACATGCGCCAGCGGATCGTCGGGCGTTTCATCATACGCGATGCCGCGGACGAAGGCGATCGAGCGGGTCAGCTTCAGGCATTCGCCGCGCCCGATCACGGTCCGCCCCGGCACCGCGGGCCGCAGATAATCGACGCGCAGGTCCAGCGTCGCCTGGGGCGCGAACTTGTCGCGCTTGATCCAGACCGCGACGCTGGTCGCCATGTCCATCAGCGCGATGATCGGGCCGGACGCGAGGACGCCGCTGTCGACATCGCCGATCAGCCGCGCATCGTAGGGCAAGGCCAGTTCGACCCAATCGTCGTCCCTGCCGTGATAGGTGATACCCACTGCGCCGCCATGGCCGCCGAAGCGATGCGCCATGAACGCCTCTAAGTTGAAACCGCTCATGCCCCGTCTCTACACGCCGCGCCCGGTGGCGCAACGCGGGGCGAGCAGGTAGCGTGCGGTAAAGCATGAACGCATCTGCACGCCGTTCGTGCTGAGCCTGTCGAAGCACGGTGGCCGCCACCTGCCCTTCGACAGGCTCAGGGCGAACGGGCAGGATTTGGGAGAGAGCCATGAACGACCGCGTCACCACGACCATCACCGACGGCATTGCCGACGTCCGCCTGACGCGGGCCGACAAGATGAATGCGATCGATCCTGCGATGTTCGAATCCATCGGCGCGGCGATCGACGCGCTGCACGATCGCACCGACGTGCGCTGCGTCGTGCTGTCGGGTGAGGGGCGGGGGTTCTGCGCCGGCCTCGACATGGCGAGCATGGCGCGCGGCGGGTCCGGCACGGGGATCGCACGCAACGACCAGGGCAGCATCCTGCCGCAGCATGTCACCTGGGGCTGGCGCCAGCTGCCGATGCCCGTGATCGCCGCGGTGCATGGCGTCGCCTTCGGCGGAGGGTTCCAGATCATGTCGGGCGCCTGCATCCGCATCGCTGCACCGGACACGCGCTTTGCGATCCGCGAGACGCATTGGGGGCTGGTGCCCGATATGGCGGGCTTCCCGATCTGGCGCGGGCTGGTGCGCGACGACGTGCTACGCGAGCTGGTCTATACCGCGCGCGAATTCGATGCGGCGGAGGCGCTGCACCACGGCTTCGTCACGCGGCTGGCGGACGACCCTTACGAGGCCGCCATGGCGTTGGCGCGCGAGATCGCCGGTCGCAGTCCGCATGCGATCCGCGGGGCGAAGCGCCTGCTCAACATGGCGCACGACGCCGACCCGCGCGCGATGCTGGAGGCAGAGACGGCCGAACAGCTGAAGGTGATCGGCAAGCCCAATATGATGGAGGCGGTCGCGGCGAACATGGGCAAGCGGGCGCCGGTGTTCGTGGATTGAGGGGCGACGTCCCGCAGCCGCCCTCACCCTTCCGGCGCTGCGCGCCTCCCTCCCTCTCCCGGCGGGAGAGGGAAGGGGCCCGCGGCCGTCAGGTCGTGGGAAGGGTGAGGGTGGGTGCGGGACGGCCGCCTTACCGCGGCGCCATGCGGATACCGCCGTCGAGCCGGATATCCTCGCCGTTGAAATAGCCGTTCTCGATCAACGTCATGGCGAGGTGTGCATATTCCGCTGGATCGCCCAGCCGCTTCGGGAACGGCACGCTGGCCGCCAGTGCACTCTTCACCGGCTGCGGCGCGCCCTGCAGCAGCGGCGTGTCGAAGATCCCGGGCAGGATCGTGTTCACGCGGATGCCTTCGCCCATCAGGTCACGTGCGATGGGGAGCGTCATGCCGACGACGCCGCCCTTCGATGCGGAATAGGCCGCCTGGCCGATCTGGCCGTCCTCCGCCGCGACGCTGGCGGTCATCACGATCGCGCCGCGTTCGTTATGCTCGCCCGGATCCAGCGTCAGCATGCCGGCCGCGGACTTGGCGACGCAGCGGAACGTGCCGACGAGGTTGATCTGGATGAGCCAGTCGAACGCCTGGAGCGGGAAGTGCTTGATGCTGCCGTCTTCCTTCGATCGGCTGGCGGTCTTCACCGCATTGCCCGTGCCGGCGCAGCAGACCAGCACCGATTCCTGCCCATGTGCCTCGCGCGCCTTGGCGAAGCCGGCGTCGACGCTGTCGTCGCTGGTGACGTTCACTTCGCAGAAGATGCCGCCGATCTCCGCGGCGAGCGCCTCGCCCTTGTCGCGTTGCAGGTCGAAGATCGCGACCTTCGCGCCCTTTGCCGCCAGCGCGCGTGCGGTGGCGGCACCGAGGCCGGATGCGCCACCGGTGACGACCGCGGCGGTGGTGTTCGTGATATGCATAGACCCTGTCCTTCTTTCAGTCCTTCCCCGCCAGGGCGTGTGAGGATGAACGGCCCCCGGCCGTTCAAGATCATGCCGGGGGCATGATCGACCTCGCACGGTGGCAGCGCAGCTGACGGAGGGGGAGGGTGACGGCGCCTTTCGTTTCGGAACGTACCGCCGTCCGCCCCCTCCACCATTCGGCTGACGCCGAACGGTCCCCCTCCCCCTGGCGGGGGAGGACTGGGTTACAGTCGCTCGACGATCGTGACGTTGGCGATGCCGCCGCCTTCGCACATCGTCTGCAAGCCGTACCGCCCGCCGCGCGAGTGCAGCGCATGGACCAGCGTCGCCATCAGCTTCGTGCCCGACGCGCCGAGCGGATGGCCGAGAGCGATCGCCCCGCCATTGACGTTGAGCTTCGCCGGATCGCCGCCGGTATGCTGCAACCAGGCGAGTGGCACCGGCGCGAACGCCTCGTTCACCTCGTACAGGTCGATGTCATCGATCCGCATGCCGGCGCGCTGCAAGGCGCGATCCGTGGCGAACAACGGCTCTTCCAGCATCACGACGGGATCGCCGCCGGTGACGGTCAAATTGTGGATGCGGGCCAGGGGCGTCAGGCCATGCGCCTTCAGCGCTGCCTCGCTCACAACCATCACCGCACTCGCGCCGTCGCAGATCTGGCTGGCGTTGGCCGCGGTGATCGAGCCGCCCTCCTGCAACAGCTTCACCGCGCCGATGCTTTCCGGCGTCGCGTCGTAGCGGATGCCCTCGTCGCGGTCGTGGATCACCGTTCCCTCAGGCGTCTCCACCTCCAGCCCGACGATCTCGTCGGCAAAGGCGCCAGCCTCGGTCGCCGCAGCAGCGCGGCGATGGCTTTCGAGCGCATAGGCGTCGAGCTGCGCCCGGTCGAAACCGTATTTGCGCGCGATCATCTCCGCGCCCATGAACTGGCTGAACTGCACGCCGGGAAAGCGCGCCTCCTGTCGCGGGCTCTTCGCCTTGCCGAGGCCGGCTTGCGCGAACAGCGCGCCGGTCGATCCCATCGGCACGCGCGTCATGCTTTCGACGCCCGCGGCGATCACGACGTCCTGCGTCCCGCTCATCACCGCCTGCGCGGCGAACTGGATCGCCTGTTGCGACGATCCGCACTGGCGGTCGATCGTGACGGCGGGCACGCTGGTCGGCAGCGACGAGGCGAGCACCGCGCCACGCCCGACCTGGAAGCTCTGCTCGCCGCCCTGGCTGACGCAGCCCATGATGACGTCTTCGATCGCGGCGGGATCGATGCCGCTCCGTCCGACGATCGCGTCGAGCGTCGCCCCCGCCATGTCTGCCGGGTGCCAGCCTGCCAGCCGCCCGCCGCGCCGTCCGCCCGCGGTCCGCACCGCCTGGACGATATAGGCCTCCGCCATCGCTTCGCTCTCCATAACTCTTGTTATTGTGGCGATGTGTCGCGTAATCCATGGCAAAGCGCAAGAGGGTGACGATGGACGTTCGACAAGCGGTGGCGGCACGACGATCGGTGCGCGGATTCCTCGATACGCCGGTGCCGCTGGCGCAGTTGCGGGACCTTGCGGAGGCCGCAGCACGGGCGCCCTCGGGCGGCAACCTTCAGCCATGGCACGTGCAGATCGTGCAGGGCGACGCGATGGCGCGGCTGAAAGCCCTCATGGCCGATCGACTGGCGAGCGGGGCGAGCGAGGCACCGCAATACGCCATCTATCCGCCGGAGCTCGACGACCCGTGGCGCGGCCGGCGCTTTGCGGTGGGGGAGGCGCTGTACGATCGGCTCGGCATTCCGCGGGAGGATAAGGCAGGGCGCCGGCGCTGGTTCGCCGCCAATTATCGCTTTTTCGGGGCACCGGCGGCGTATTTCTGCTCGGTGGACCGGCGCATGGGGCCGCCGCAATGGTCAGACCTCGGCATGTATCTGCAAACGCTGATGCTGCTCGCCGTCGAGGCGGGGCTGGCGACCTGCCCGCAGGAATGCTGGGCCATGTATCCCGAGACGGTGGGGCGGTTTCTGGACTTGCCCGAGGGCCGGATGCTGTTCTGCGGCGTGGCGATCGGATTCGAGGATACGGAGGCGCTGGCCAATGCGCTACGCAGCGAGCGGGCGCCGGCGGACGAGTGGCTGAGCGTGGTGGCGTAAGGGGATTTTTGTCGCCCCGGACTCGATCCGGGGTGACGTTCCTTACCGGCTTTCTTAGGACCGATCGACATTCACTGACGCCAAGATACGAAGAGGTGAAGACAAGACGGTTCGCGCGGAGGCGCGGAGGACGCGGAGGTGTCGCGCGCGTGGCAACGCTCCGCCTTGACCTCGACCGAGATAGACAGGCCGCTCGCGCGGCAAACGCGACACCTCTGCGTCCTCCGCGCCTCCGCGCGAACAAAACTCCCTTTTCTTCATGTCTTTCCGCTCGTCGAAAACTTCATCACGACGGTGAATGTCGATCGGCCCTAGAAGCGGGACCCCGGATCAAGTCCGGGGTGACGGGGGCTACAGGACCACTCGCTCCGGCTTCGACTCCTTGATCGCCGCCAGCACCATCCGTTCCCACACCGCCGGGTCGCCTGCCGCGGCCATGCGCTGGTCCGGCTCGCGTAATGTGCGCAGCACCGCCAGCGCATCGGGCAGGTAATCGCGCCACGCGCTATCCACCTGATCGCTCGCGCTTTCGGTATCGCCGCCGGCATTCACGCTGATCCGCTGCCCCGCCAGCACGCGGGCGATCCGTTCGGCGACGGGAGTGGTCGACACGTCCATGGCTGCTCTCCTTTGACATGGACAATGCGCGAACGGCCGCGGCGGTTGCCGGATACGACAACGGCCCGGCGAGGGATGCTCGCCGGGCCGTCATTAAAATCGCGAAGGGAGGGGGATCAACGCGCGGCGCCGGCACCCTGTCCACGGCCACCGCCGCCCGAGCGGCCGCGGCCGCCACCGCCGCCACGACGGCTGGCGTTGGCGTAATTGCGCGTCGCGGTCGGCGCATGCGTCGCGCGCGGGCGGGCCGGCTGGCGCTGGCCGCGCGGCAGGTCGGCGCGCGGTGCGGGGTCCGCACCGATCGCCTTGACGCGCGTCGCCTTGATCTCGTTGGCGAGGCCGGTGAAATTGTCCGGCAGCGGACGCACGGTCACCTTCTGGCGCGTGATCTTCTCAATGTCCTTCAGGTACGGCCGCTCGTCATCGGCGCAGAAGGCGATGGCGATACCGCTGTTGCCCGCGCGCGCAGTGCGGCCGATGCGGTGGACGTACTGTTCCGCGACGTTCGGCAGCTCGAAGTTGACGACATGGCTGACACCCGACACGTCGATGCCGCGCGCGGCGATATCGGTGGCGACCAGTACCTTGGTCTTGCCGTCCTTGAACTCACCCAAGGCCCGTTCGCGCTGGCCCTGGCTCTTGTTGCCGTGGATAGCGTTGGCCGCGATACCGTTGCCGGCGAGCAGCTTCACGACACGGTCGGCGCCATGCTTGGTGCGCGTGAAGACGAGCGCGCGGTCGATCGCCGGGTCCTGCAGCACCAGCGTCAGCAGCGCCTGCTTCTCCGTCTGGTTGACGAAGGTGACATATTGGTCGACGCGCTCGGCGGTGGTCGATTCCGGCACCACCGACACGGTCTTCGGGTTGGTGAGGAACTGGCCGGCGAGATCGCGGATCGCTGTCGGCATCGTCGCCGAGAAGAACAACGTCTGGCGCTTGCGCGGGATCATCCGCACGATCTTCTTGAGCGCGTGGATGAAGCCGAGGTCCATCATCTGATCGGCTTCGTCGAGGACCAGGATCTCGATCATCGACAGGTTGCACATGCCCTGCTCGACCAGGTCGATCAGGCGGCCCGGCGTCGCGACGAGAATGTCGACGCCGCGGCTCAGGTCCTGGCGGTTCTTATTGATGCTGGTGCCGCCGAACACGGTCGCGACGCTGAGCTTGGAAAACTGGCCATAGCCGCGCGCATTGTCGGCGATCTGGCTGGCGAGTTCGCGCGTGGGCGCGAGGACGAGCATGCGGACATGCGTCGGCAGAACGCGCTTCTGCGCGGCGACTAGGCGCTGGATCGACGGCAGCACGAACGCCGCGGTCTTGCCGGTGCCGGTCTGCGCGATACCGAGCAGATCATTGCCTTCCAGCAGGATCGGAATCGACTGCGCCTGGATCGGCGTGGGGGTGGCATAGCCCTTGGCCTCGAGCGCACGGACGAGCGGCTCGGCGAGGCCGAGATGAGCGAATGACATGGATTAACAACCTTCAAAAACGGCCTCGCCAGCGCGCCGTCCGAAGGAGAGGGCACGCCGGTGCGGCGGGGGAAACCGACACCCCGCGTGAAAAGGGAAGCCTTCAGCTAACGACCGAGGCGGAGCCGGGGGTGGCAGGGCCAACCCGTTCACGCTGCATGACGCCTCGATGGCCCGGCATGTGCGCTGCACTGCCGCAAAAGTCAAGATGGCTGGCCTTGGTTTGCGCGCCACGTCGCACCACAGACCGCGTCATTGCGAGGAGCGAAGCGACGCGGCAATCCAGAGCGTATCGCGCGCGGCTCTGGATTGCTTCGCTGCGCTCGCAATGACGGGCAGGCTATCGGGACGACATTACAATGCCCGCCCGATCACCTCTTTCATGATCTCGTTCGTGCCGCCGTAGATTCGCGTCACGCGCGCCGACCGCCACGCCCGCGCGATCGGATATTCGTTCATATAGCCCGCGCCGCCGTGCAGCTGGAGGCAGGCGTCGAGCACCTCCCATTGCAATTCGGTGTGCCACAGCTTCGCCGCTGCACCTTCCTCGTTGGTCAGCTCGCCCGCAAGATGCCGGCGGATCGCCCAGTCGAGATGCGCCCAGCCGACCTGCAACTTCGTCTTGATGCCCGCCAGCACGAAGCGCGTGTTCTGGAAGTCGAACACCACGCCGGCGAACGCCTTGCGGTCCTTGGTGAAGGCGACGGTATCGTCGAACGCCTTCTGTGCCGACGCCTGCGCGCCGACCGCGATCGACAGCCGTTCCTGCGGCAGCTGGCTCATCAGATAGACGAAGCCCTTGCCCTCTTCCCCTAAGCAATTGGTGATCGGCACGCGCACGTCGTCGAAGAACAATTCGGACGTGTCGGCCGCTTCCTGCCCGATCTTGTCGAGCTTGCGGCCGCGCCGAAAGCCCTCGCGTTCCGCCTCGACCAGGATGATCGACATGCCGCGCCACGCGGGCTTGGCGTCGGGATCGGTCTTGGCGACCACCAGCACCAGATCGGCGTTCTGCCCGTTGGTAATATAGGTCTTGCTGCCGTTGAGGACGTAGTGGTTGCCGTCGCGCTTCGCGGTGGTGCGGATTGACTGGAGGTCGCTGCCCGTGCCCGGCTCGGTCATCGCGATCGCGGTGATCGTCTCGCCCGACACCATGCGCGGCAGCCAATGGCGTTTCTGCTCCTCCGATCCGTAATGCTCCAGATAGCCGACGACGATGTCCGATTGCAGCGTGAAGCCCGCGGGCACGCCATTGTAGGTCAGCTCTTCGTTGACGATCGCGTTATAGCCGAAATCGAGGCCCAGCCCGCCATATTCCTCCGGCACCGTCGGGCACAGCATCCCGACCGCCCCCGCCGCGCGCCAGAAAGCGGGCGGCACCAGCCGGTTCGCTTCCCACTCGGCGACATGGGGTACGCCTTCCTTGCGCAGGAACTGGCGTACGCTCTGCCGGAACGCCTCGTGATCCCCATCATAGGCGCTGCGGCCCGCGACATCGTCCAGCGTCATGATCCTCTCCTTGTGTTTGGGTTGAGGCTGCGGGCGAGAGGCGCCCCCGTCAAGTCAAAATAACAAATGTTACGGACAGCCTCGGAAACCCCTGCCGTTCGCCCTGAGCCTGTCGAAGGGCGGGTTTCCCCTAGCGCAGCGCCTGGGGCCACCCGTGCTTCGACAGGCTCAGCACGAACGGATGGAGGAGATCGTAACGCCTGAGACTTTTTCGGTGCATCCCGTCACCGCCGACGATAGCATGGGCGCCCAACCAAAAGAGGATGCCCGATGAAACTCGCCAGTCTGAAGCACAAGCGTGACGGCAGGCTCGTCGTCGTCTCGAACGACCTCGCCTGGTGCGCGGACGCGGGCCATATCGTGCCGACCTTGCAGGCGGCGCTCGACGATTGGGATCGGTATCTGCCCGATCTGCAGAATCTGGCGACCGACCTGGAGCATGCGGTGATCCCGCGCGAACGCTTCCACGAACATGACGCCGCCTCGCCGCTGCCGCGCGCTTATCAGTGGGCGGACGGGTCGGCCTATGTGAACCACGTCGCATTGGTGCGGCAGGCGCGCGGGGCCGAGATGCCGGACAGCTTCTGGCACGATCCGCTGATGTATCAGGGCGGATCGGACGGCTTCCTCGCCCCCCGCGATCCTATTCCGCTCGGCGACGAGAGCTGGGGCTGCGACATGGAGGCGGAGGTCGTCGTCGTGACCGGCGACGTACCCCTGGGCGCCAGCCGCGAAGAAGCACTCGCGGCGATCCGCCTCGTCGGCCTGACCAACGACGTGTCGCTGCGCGGGCTGATCCCCGGCGAGTTGGCGAAGGGCTTCGGCTTCTTCCAGTCCAAGCCGGCCAGCGCGTTCTCGCCTGTGTTCGTGACACCCGATGCGCTGGGCGACTGGTGGCGGGACGGCAAGCTCCACCGCAAGCTCAACGTCGACCTCAACGGCCAGCCCTTCGGCCGGGTCGAGGCGGGCGAGGACATGACCTTCGACTTCGGCACGCTGGTCGCGCACGCCGCCAAGACGCGCGCGCTGGGGGCGGGGACGATCGTCGGATCGGGCACCGTCAGCAACCGCGGTGCCGACGGTGGCCCCGGCAAGACGATCGCCGATGGCGGCGTCGGCTATTGCTGCCTCGCCGAGCTGCGCACCGTCGAAACGATCGCGACCGGCAAGGCGACGACGCCGTTCCTCAAGGCGGGCGACACGGTGCGCATCTGGGCGGAGGACGACAAGCACCACCCGATCTTCGGCGTCATCGAACAGACCGTGGGGTGATAACTCCTCCCCGGCACGGAGCATCGGGTTGCGCATGCCCCGCATGCTCAAGGATCGTCCTGGGGACGATCCGACCCGATGCTGGGACCCCCACGCGCCAGCGTGGGGGTGGAGGACAGGGTGAATCCCGATTAGCAGGACCACCGCCGTCCACCCCTCCGTCACGGCTTCGCCGCGCCACCTCCCCCTGGCGGGGGAGGACTGAGCCAAAATCTCGCTTGAAATCTAATTACAACGGCGCGAAAGTATCGATCAACGGTGCCGGCGACTCCCGCGGGGCACGGACAGGAGAGAAACGTGGCCGGCGAGCATCCTCGCGCCAATTTGCAGCCCCTGCGGCTGCACGTGCCGGAACCCAAGTTCCGCCCCGGCGATCCCGTCGATTTCGTCGGCGTGGACATCCCCCCGGCCGGTGCCGCACGACGGCCCGACACCGCCGAATCGGCGCACGATTTCACCGACCTCGCCTATACGATGGTCCGCGTCCTCGACGAGGACGGCCGCGCGGTCGGCCCGTGGGACCCCAAGCTGTCGCCCGACATGCTGCGCCGCATGCTGCGCAACATGGCGCTGCTGCGCGCGTTCGACGAGCGGATGTTCCGTGCGCAGCGCCAGGGCAAGACCAGCTTCTACATGAAGGCGACCGGCGAAGAGGCGGTGGCGATCGCCGCGGCGCAGGCGCTGGACGCCGACGACATGTGCTTCCCGTCCTATCGCCAGCAGGGGCTGCTCATCGCGCGCGGCTATCCGTTGGTCGAGATGATGAACCAGATCTACTCGAACACTGGTGACAAGCTGCAGGGCAAGCAGCTGCCGATCATGTATTCGGCGAAGGATTTCGGTTTCTTCTCGATCTCCGGCAACCTCACCACGCAATATCCGCAGGCCGTCGGCTGGGCGATGGCCTCGGCGGCGAAGGGCGACACGCGCATCGCGGCGACGTGGTGCGGCGAGGGGTCTACCGCGGAGGGCGACTTCCATTCCGCCTGCACCTTCGCATCCGTCTATCGCGCGCCGGTGATCTTCAACGTCGTCAACAATCAGTGGGCGATTTCGAGCTTTTCCGGCTTCGCGGGCGCCGAATCGACGACCTTCGCGGCGCGTGCGATCGGCTATGGCATCGCCGGCCTGCGCGTCGACGGCAATGACGCGCTCGCGGTCTATGCCGCGACATTGTGGGCGGCGGAGCGCGCGCGCACCAACGCCGGTCCGACGTTGATCGAGCATTTCACCTATCGCGCGGAGGGCCATTCGACCTCTGACGATCCGACGCAATATCGCAGCGCGGGCGAACCGACCGCATGGCCGCTCGGCGATCCGATCGCGCGGCTGAAGCAGCACCTCATCGTCATCGGCGAATGGGACGAAGAGCGCCACGCCGCGCAGGACCGCGAGCTGGCCGAATATGTCCGCGCGCAGCAGAAGGACGCCGAGAAGAACGGCATCCTCGGCCACGGCCTGCACCAGCCGTTGGACAGTCTGTTCGACGGCGTGTTCGAAGAGATGCCGTGGCATCTGCGCGAGCAACAGGCGCAGATGATCGCCGAGGAAGAAGCGAGCGGGCGGCCATGGGCGCGCAAGTGATGTATCGCCCTCTCCCAGCGGGAGAGGGAAGGGGCCCGCTGCCGGAGGCAGTGGGAAGGGTGAGGGCAGCCTGCCTTTCGACCCTCACCCTTCCGCCGCTTCGCGGCTCCCTCCCTCTCCCGCCGGGAGAGGGATTATGAGTGACGCCATGACCGACACCACGATCGACACGCCTGCCACCACCCGCATGAACATGATCCAGGCGATCAATTCCGCGCTCGACGTCTGCATGGGGCGCGACGCGGACGTGATGGTGATGGGCGAGGACGTCGGCTATTTCGGCGGGGTGTTCCGCGCGACCGCGGGGCTCCAGGCGAAATACGGCAAGACCCGCGTGTTCGACACGCCGATCACCGAAATCGGCATCATGGGCGTCGCGATCGGCATGGGCGCCTATGGCCTGCGTCCCGTCCCCGAAATCCAGTTCGCGGATTACATCTATCCCGCGCTCGACCAGCTGGTCAGCGAGGCGGCGCGGCTGCGCTATCGATCGGCGGGCGAGTTCACCTCGCCGATCACGATCCGCTCGCCCTATGGCGGCGGCATCTTCGGCGGCCAGACGCACTCGCAGAGCCCTGAGGGTATCTTCACGCACGTATCGGGCATGAAGACGGTGATCCCGTCGACGCCCTATGACGCCAAGGGCCTGCTGATCGCGGCGATCGAGGACAACGACCCCGTCCTGTTCCTCGAACCCAAGCGCATCTACAACGGCCCGTTCAACGGCCATTGGGATCGGCCGGCCGAAAATTGGTCGAAGCACCCCGGTGGCGAGGTGCCGACCGGCTATTACCGCGTCGACCTGGGCAAGGCGAAGGTCGTGCGTGCGGGTGAGGCGCTGACGATCCTCGCTTATGGCACGATGGTCCACGTCTGTGCGCAGGTGGTCGCTGACGAAGGCGTCGATGCCGAGATCATCGACCTGCGCACGCTCGTGCCGCTCGACATCGAGACGATCGAGGCGTCGGTGAAGAAGACCGGCCGCTGCATGATCGTCCATGAAGCCACGCGCACGTCTGGCTTTGGCGCCGAACTGTCCGCGCTGGTGCAGGAACGCTGCTTCTACCACCTCGAAGCCCCGATCGAGCGCGTGACCGGCTTCGACACGCCATACCCGCACAGCCTGGAATGGGCGTATTTCCCGGGTCCGGTCCGCATCGGCCAGGCGCTCAAGAAGATCATGAAGGACGCATAAGATGGGCCGCTTCACCTTCCGCCTGCCCGATATCGGCGAAGGCATCGCCGAGGCCGAGATCGTCGCCTGGCACGTCGCCGTCGGCGACCGCGTCGAGGAAGACCAGAACATCGCCGACATGATGACCGACAAGGCGACCGTCGAGATGGAATCGCCGGTGTCGGGCGTCGTGGTCGAACTGGCGGGCGAGGTCGGCGATCAGGTCGCGATCGGCGCGGCGCTGGTCGTGATCGAAACCGAGGATGCGGGCGCCGAAGATGCGGGGGGCGAGGTCGTCGCCGCGCCCGCGACCGCGGAACAGGCCGAAGTCGCGCAGCAATATGAGGCCGAGAACCCCGGCGTCGAGGCGGTCGACGCGGTGGCCGTGACGCCGCCGGCGGGATCGGGCGATACGCCATCCCCCGTTGGTGCTGAGCCTGTCGAAGCACAGGCCGCAAGCGCACCGCCCGCGGCGACCAGCCCTTCGACAGGATCAGGGCGAACGGCGGAGAAGGCACCCGTCGCCGCCCACGTCCTCGCCTCGCCCGCGGTGCGCGCTCGTGCCCGCGATCTCGGCATCAATCTCGCCCAGGTGAAGACCGACGCCGATCGCGTCCGCCACGCCGACCTCGACGCCTTCCTCCGCTACAATGCCGGCCAGGGCTATCACGCCCCCGGCGCGTCGCGTGCGCGCGAGGACGAACAGGTCCGCGTCATCGGCATGCGCCGCCGCATCGCTGAGAATATGGCCGCCGCCAAGCGCCACATCCCGCACTTCACCTATGTCGACGAAGTCGACGTGACGGCGCTTGAGTCTATGCGCGCCGATCTCAACGCGCACCGCGGTCCGCGGCCCAAGCTTACCATGCTGCCGCTGCTGATCGTCGCGATCTGCCGCACGCTGCCGCAATTCCCGATGCTCAACGCGCGCTATGACGACGAGGCAGGCGTGGTGACGCGGTCCGGCCGGGTCCACCTCGGTATGGCGGCGCAGACCGACGCCGGGCTGACCGTGCCGGTCATCCGCGACGCGCAGGACAAGAACGTCTGGCAGCTCGCTGCCGAGATATCGCGCCTTGCGGAAGCCGCCCGCGCCAACAAGCTGAAGCCAGAGGAACTCGGCAACGGCACGATCACCGTCACGTCGCTCGGGCCGCTCGGCGGCATCGCGACGACGCCGGTCATCAACCGGCCGGAGGTCGCAATCATCGGGCCGAACAAGATCGTCGAGCGCCCCGTCTTCACCGGCCGCGGCGACGAAATCCGTCGGGCGAAGCTGATGAACGTGTCGATCAGCTGCGACCATCGCGTCGTCGATGGCTGGGACGCCGCAAGCTATATCCAGGCGCTCAAAACGCAGCTCGAGACGCCGGTCCTGCTGTTCGCCGACTGATGCGCGGGGCCGCCGCCGTCGTGCTGCTGCTGCTCGCCGGCTGCGGCGATGGCGGTGCGGACCGCGCGGCCCGGCTGCGCGCGGCAGGGACGAATCCCGATGTGGCCGCCCTGCTGCGGGTGGCGGATGCCGGGACGGGCGAGCGGTTGTTCAACGCCTGCGCGGCCTGCCACGCGATCCGCAAGGGCGCGCCCGATCGCAACGGCCCCAATCTGTTCGGCGCGATGGGCGCGCCGGTTGCCGGCGTCAGCCCGCGCTTCGGCTACACCGCCGCGCTTCAGCGCATCGGCGGCCGCTGGACGCCGGAGCGGATGGATGCGTGGCTCACCAACCCGCGCCGCTTCGCCCCCGGCACGTCGATGGGCTATCCCGGCCTTGCCGACCCGCTCGCCCGTGCGGACCTGATCGCCTATCTCAGCGCGCAACATTGAGCGCGTGAACCTCGTCACCCCAGCGCAGGCTGGGGTCTTCCTGTAACCGGCTGTGGCGTCCGGCAAGCGAAAGCTCCCAGCCTGCGTTGGGATGGCGGATATAGCTGCAAAGGCTACCCGGTAAGCCACCCACTGGCGCGCAAACCCGATCCGCGCCACTGTCGCGCCATGACCCAGCCCCTCGTCCACACCGCCCGCGACGGCCATGTCGCCATTCTCACCTTCGCGCGCCCGCCGCACAATTTCGCCGATCTTGCGCTGATCGAGGCGATCGGGAGCGCCTTTGCCGCGGCGGATGCCGATCCGCAGGTGCGCGCGATCGTGCTGCAATCGGACGGCCGCATCTTTTGCGCCGGTGCCGACCTTGCCCGCGACAATCCGGTCGAAAAGGACCAGCCCGCGGGCACGCGCAACCCCTTCTACGTCGCCGCCGCGCGGCTCTATGCGGTGAAGACGCCCGTCGTTGCCGCAATCCAGGGCGCGGCGGTGGGAGCAGGCCTCGGCCTCGCGCTCGTCGCCGATTTCCGCGTGGCGGCGCCGGAGGCGCGCTTCGTCGCCAATTTCGTCGCGCTGGGTTTCCACCCCGGCTTCGGCATTTCGGCGGTGCTGGAGCGGGTGATCGGGGGGCAGCGCGCGCTGCTGATGAATCTCACCGCGCGTCGCATCAAGGCGGAGCAGGCGGCGGACTGGGGTCTTGTCGATCTGCTGGTGCCCGCCGACCGCCTGCGCGCCGACGCACTGGCGCTGGCGCAGGAGATCGCGGCGGGAGCGCCGCTCGCGGTGCAATCGACGCGGGCGACGATGCGCGGCGATCTGTTCGCGCTGGTCGAGGCGCAGACCGACCACGAACTCGCCGAACAGGCCTGGTTGCAGAAAACGGCCGACTTTGCCGAAGGCGTGCGCGCCGTGAACGAACGCCGTCCGGGACGGTTCGTCGGCGCCTGACCCCGCCCCATACACACCGTCACCCCGGAACGAGTCCGGGGTGACGGGCGCTTACTTCATCAGCACCAGCTCTTCCGCCATCGTCGGATGCAGCGCGACCGTGTCGTCGAACTGCGCCTTGGTCAGCCCCGCCTTCACCGCGATCGCCGCGGCCTGCAGGATCTCCGGCACGTCCGGCCCGATCATGTGCAGCCCGACGATCTTCCCCGACACGCCATCGCACACCATCTTGTACAGCGCGCGCTCATTGCGCCCGGCGAGCACGTTCTTCATCGGCCGGAAGTCGGACGAATAGACCGCGACCGACCCCAGCTTCTGCTTCGCCTCGCTCTCGGTCATGCCGACGCCCGCCATCGGCGGATGGCTGAAGACGGCCGACGGGATGTTGGCGTAATCGACCGTGGTGGGCTTGTTGCCGAAGAAGGTGTCGGCGAACGCCTGGCCCTCTCGGATTGCCACGGGGGTCAGTTGGATGCGATTGGTGACGTCGCCGATCGCGAAGATGCTATCGACGCTCGAACGGTTCTGCTCGTCGACGACGACCGCGCCCTTTTCCAGCGCGACGCCAGCCTCTTCGAGCCCGAGACCTTCGGTGTTGGGCACGCGACCGGTCGCGAACATCACCATGTCGACGGTCACGGGCTCGTGGTTTGACATATGGACGGTCAGGCAGCCGTCTTCGCCCTTCTCGAGGCGTTCGAAATTGGCGTCGAATTTGAACTCCAGCCCCTTCATCATGCTGATCTGGAGCAGGCGATCGCGGATCGACAGGTCGTAACCGCGCAGGATGTCCTGCGTGCGGTTCATGATGATCACGTGCGCGCCGAACTGGTGGAAGATGCCGGCGAATTCATTGGCAATATAGCCCGCGCCCGCGATCAGGATGCGCTTGGGGATCGCATCGAGGTGGAACGCCTCGTTGCTGGTGATGCCGTGTTCGGCGCCGGGGCAGGCGGGGACGGCCGGATGCGCGCCGACCGCGATCAGGATGCGCTCGGCGGTCTTCTCGGTGCCGTCGGCCAGCCGCACGCTGTGCGGGCCACTGACGGTGGCGCGCTGGTGGATGATCTCGACGCCATGTGTTTCCAGCGTCTGCGTATAGGCACCGTTGATCCGGTCGACCTCCTCCAGCACATTGTCGCGCAGCGTCTTCCAGTCGAAGTCGCACTGGTCGGGCACCTGCCAGCCGAAGCGCTTGGCGTCCTTCAGATCCTCGGCAAAGTGCGCGCCATAGACGAGCAGCTTCTTGGGCACGCAGCCGCGGATCACGCATGTGCCGCCGACGCGATACTCTTCGGCCACTGCCACGCGCGCGCCATGCGCCGCTGCGACGCGGCTCGCGCGCGTGCCACCGGACCCTGCGCCGATGACGAAGAGGTCGTAGTCATATTGGGGCATGGTGTTACTCCGGGGTGGCGAGCGCCGGGCGAAGGCCCAGATGCTGCACGAAAGGGTCGAAATCGCGATCGCTGTATAACAAGGGAAGCCGGTCGAGGATGCACCGCGTCGCGATCAATGTATCGATCGTCTTGCGGATGGTGATGCCGAGGCTGCGCAGGTGCCGGTAATTGCGGGCGGCCTGTACGGCGACGCGGTGGTCGGCGATTTGGACTTTGTTGAACTTGGCGAAGAAGCGGATTGCATCATCGGCGCTCCGTTCGCTGCGGGCGCCCTGCAATACCTCCATCAACACCAGGTCGCCGATCGCGAGTGGGTCGCCACGATCAAGGCACTGCGTCAGCGCGCGGGTCTGTACAGTTGAGCGGTTGGCCAACAGGTCGATCCATACGCTCGAGTCGACGAGCGTCAGCCCCATTCGCGCACCGGGTCGTCGGTCCGCATGGCGTCGAGATCACCGTCCCAGCCCAAGCCACGTAAACCTTCGAGCGCTTCACGCTGCCGCTCGATGTTAACGTAGCGGTTCAGCACGAACTGCACGACGTCACGCTTGGTCTTCAAGCCGCTGCGCTGGATGGCCTCCGCCATCAGAGCATCGTCAATCTCGATATTCGTCCGCATGTGTATGGCTCCGCAGAGCCATACACATAGCGTTTACGCCCGGCTCAATCCAGACCGGCGCGGCGGATCAGGTCTTCGGTGGAGGGGTCGAACTCCTGCCCGCCCTGGTCGGCGGCCTTGGCCATTTCCTTGCCCAGCTCGACGCCGAACTGGTCGAAGCTGTTGATGCCGAGCAGCACGCCGTTCACGAACACGCGGTGTTCGTAGAAGGCGATCAGCGCGCCCAGCGTGCGCGGGTCGAGCACGTCGAGCAGGATCGTCGAGGACGGGCGGTCGCCGCTGTAAGACCGCGCGGGATCGTCCACCTGCTTGCCCTTCATCAGCGCCGCGCCCTGCGCGAAGGCATTGAGCAGCAGCTGGCGATGGTGATCCTCCGCCAGCGTATCGCCCGGCTCGATCACCGCGATGAATTCGACGGGGACGAGGTGCGTGCCCTGGTGGAGCAGCTGGAACACCGCATGCTGCGCATCGGTGCCGACGCCGCCCCAGGTAATCGCCGCGGTCGGCCGCCCGACCGGCTGGCCGTCCACCGTCACGCCCTTGCCGTTCGACTCCATCTCCAGCTGCTGGAGATAGCTCGGCAGCAGTCGCAGCCGCTCGTCATAGGCGAAGGGTGCGCGCGTTTCGGCGTGGCGGACCTGCGTGTAATAGAGGTCGGCGAAGGCGGCGAGCGCCGGCGCATTTTCGTGCAGCGCGGTCAGGCGGAAATGGCGGTCCATCTCGGCGGCGCCTTCCAGCAGTTCCTCGAACGCGCCCCAGCCGAGCGCCACCGCCGCCGGGAAGCCGATCGACGACCACAGCGAATAGCGGCCGCCGACGCCCTCGCTGAACGGCAGGATGCGGGTTTCGTCGACGCCCCATTCCATCGCCTTGTCGGGGGCGGCGGTCAGGGCGATCACCTTGCCGTACGGATCTTCGACGCCATGCTCGCGGAACCACTGCATCGCCGATTCGGCGTTGAGCATGGTTTCCTTGGTGGTGAAGGTCTTGCTGGCAATGACGAGCAGCGTCGCCGACGGATCGAAATCCTTGATCGCCTCTTCCAGCGCGACGCCATCGACGTTGGAGACGATCGCGACGTCGTAGCGCTTGTCTTCGCGCCCCAGCGCATCGACCAGCAGGTCCGGCCCCAGCGCCGATCCGCCGATGCCGATGTGGAGGACGTGGCGGATGTCGCCCAGCGCGCCCGCCTCGATCGCGTCGATCAGCGCGCGCATCCGCTCGTGGAAGCGGCGGGCGCGGGCGACGCTGTCGGGGTTGCCCTCGCCGCGTTCGGCGGTGTGCTCGACCGGGCGATCCTCGGTGACATTGACGTGTTGGCCGCCGAACATCGCGTCGCGCTTGCCGGCAAGGTCCTTGGCCTTGGCCAGCGCTTCGAACGCCGCGACCGCGTCGCGCGTCAGATGCGTCTTCGACCAGTCGAAATGGATGCCGGAGACGTCCAGGCTGAACGTCTTCAGCCGGTCGCCGTCCTTGGCGAACAAGTCCATCAGCTTGGGGGAGGGCAGGGCTTCGATCGCAGACCAGTCGCTCATATGTCCGTCCTTCATGGGGAGGGGTAAGTCGTGACCGTCCCGTATCGATCCTGCGCCGGGCGACAAGCCCGTTTCCGCCGACACCGGAACGACTGGTGAGGACGCACGGGGGCGGCTAAAGCTCCGCTCCTATGGCCGATACTCCTGCCCCCGCGACACCCAAGCCGGTACAGCCCCGCTCGGAAACCAGCGAGACGATCCGCTTCCTCGTGAAGCTGGCAGTCGCCGTGTTCATCCTGCGCAGCTTCATCTTCGCGCCCTTCTCGATTCCCAGCGAATCGATGCTGCCGCGGTTGCTGATCGGCGACTATCTGTTCGTCACGAAATGGAATTACGGCTATTCGCGCTGGTCGCTGCCCTACGGCTTCCCACCAATCCCGGGCCGCCTGCTCGGCCGCAATCCGGCGCGTGGCGACGTCGTCGTGTTCCGCTCGCCCGATCCCGCCCCCGGCGACACCGATCCGGAACACGCCGATCATGACGTCATCAAGCGCGTCATCGGCCTGCCCGGCGATACGATCCAGATGCGCCGCGGCCAGGTGATCCTGAACGGCGTGCCCGTCCCCAAGCAGCGCGTCGCCGACTTCGTCCTGCCGCTGACCGCCAATTTCAACGAGCAGAAGTGCGGCGCGACCTTCGTCGACGTCGATGCGAAGGGGCAGCCGATCTGCCGCTACCCCCAGTTCCGCGAGACCCTGCCCAACGGCAAAAGCTATATGGTGCTCGACCAGGCGGACATCCCGCAGGCGGACGACACCGGCCTCTACACCGTGCCCGCCGGCAGCGTGTTCCTGATGGGCGACAATCGCGACGACAGCGCCGACAGCCGTTTCCCCGCGCCGATCGGCATGGGTTACATCCCGATGGAGCGGATCGAGGGCAAGGCGGTCGTCACCTTCTTCTCGACCAACGGCAACTATCGCTGGTTCAATCCCGTCAGCTGGTTCACCGCCGCACGCTGGAACCGGATCGGAGAAGGCTTCTGACCCCCGATCTCGCCAGCTGGATCGCGCAGACCTTCGGCCGGGCACCCGCCGACCTCGCTCCCTTCGCGCGTGCGCTGACGCATGGCAGCCAGGCGGCGGAGAATTACGAGCGGCTCGAATTTCTCGGCGACCGCGTGCTGGGCCTCATCATGGCGGAATGGTTGTGGGAGCTGTTCCCCCGGGAGACCGAAGGCAGCCTGTCGAAGCGCCTGAACGCGCTGGTGACCGGCGCGGTCTGCGCCGACGTCGCCCGGTCGATCGGCGTGCGCGCGCATCTGAAGCTCGGCAAGCAGGCGCGCGATGACGGCGCGTACGAAAGCGACAATATCCTGGGCGACGTGATGGAGGCGCTGATCGGCGCCTGGTATCGCGAGGCCGGCCTGGACGCGGCGCGCACCTTCGTCCGCATCGCCTGGGGCGACCGCGTCCGCCGCAGCGACAAGGCGCCGCAGCACCCCAAGTCGGCGTTGCAGGAATGGGCCGCCGCGCACGGCCGCCGCACGCCCGAATATGTCGTGGTCGACCGCTCCGGCCCCCACCATGCGCCACGGTTCACGGTGCAGGCGAAGATCGGGACGTTCGCGGAAGCCACTGCGACGGGGGCGAACAAGCAGATCGCCGAAACCGCGGCGGCGAAGGCCCTGCTGGCAAAGGTGGCGTCGTAAATTCCTCCCTCGGCGCAGCCGGGGGAGGGGGACCGTTCGCGCCAGCGAATGGTGGAGGGGGCGGTTCCACAAACGACACCGGTGCCGTATCCTCCCCCTCCGTCGGCGCAGCAGCGCCGCCACCTCCCCCTGGCGGGGGAGGAGTGACTTGCCCAACGCCCGCCACCCAACCAAAAGAAGCCCCATGACCCAAACCCAACATTGCGGCCTCGTCGCCGTCGTCGGCGCGCCCAACGCGGGCAAGTCCACGCTCGTCAACGCGCTCGTCGGCCAGAAGGTCGCCATCGTCAGTCCCAAGGCGCAGACAACGCGCACCAAGCTGCTCGGCGTCGCGATCCAGGACGCGGCGCAGATCCTGCTGGTCGACACGCCCGGTATCTTCGAACCGCAGCGCCGTCTCGACCGCGCGATGGTGTCGGCCGCGTGGAGCGGCACCGAGGGCGCAGACATGATCGCGCTCGTGGTGGACGGCAAGGGCGGCATCGGTCCCAAGGTGGAGCGTATCGCCGAGGCGCTGAAGGACCGGCCCGAGCCTAAGATCCTGATCCTCAACAAGGTCGACGTCGCGGACAAGCCCAAGCTGCTGCTCCACGCCGAAAAGCTCAATGCGCTGATGCATTTCGCCGACACGTGGTTCGTCTCGGCGCAGACCGGCGATGGCCTTGCCGAGCTCAAGTCGGCGCTTGCCGCGGCGATGCCGGAGGGGCCGTGGCATTATCCGGAGGATCAGGTCTCCGACGCCACCGAACGCGCGCTCGCCAGCGAGGTGACGCGCGAACAGCTCTACCTTCAGCTCCACGCCGAACTGCCCTACGCCAGCACGGTCGAGACGGAAAAGTATAGCGAGCGAGAGGACGGATCGGTCGAAATCCACCAGCAGATCCTGGTCGAACGCCCGACGCAGCGCGCGATCGTGCTGGGCAAGGGCGGCGTCCGCATCCGCGACATCGGCGCGCGCGCGCGCACCGAACTCGCCGGCATCCTGGGCGTGCCGGTCCACCTCTACCTGCACGTCAAGGTCAAGCCCGGCTGGGACGAAGACCGCGAGATCTACCGCGACATCGGCCTCGACTGGGTGGAGTAAAGGCTTCCGTTCGCGCTGCCGGGGACGCGCCCGTATGGTGCGGCGGAGGGCGCCCTATGCTCTCCGTCACCGCCGCGTGGTGCCACCTCCCCCGGCCGGGGAGGCATGAGGAGGGCGCTGGGCTATCCCTCCGCTGGGCTGCCAGCCTCCGCCAGCAGCGCATCCACCCATGCCGGCACCAACTCCCCCGCCGGCCCCAGCCGCGTCTCGGCAAAGAAGCCGCTGCCCGCCGATCGCTCCAGGTTCAGCTCCAGCGTGTCGGCGCCATAGGCCTCCGCCATCTGCACGAAGCCGGCGGCAGGATAGACCGCGCCCGACGTGCCGATCGACACGAACAGATCGCACGCCGCCAGCGCCGCCTCGATCCGGTCCATGTGATAGGGCATCTCGCCGAAGAACACGATGTCGGGCCGCAGCGCCCGCTCGCCGCAATTGGGGCATTCGGTGTCGGGCGGCAGCGCGCCGTCCCAATCCTCGCGGATGCCGCATACCGCGCACAGCGCCGATCGGAGCTCGCCGTGCATGTGCAGCAACCGCGTCGCACCGGCACGCTCGTGCAGGTCGTCGACATTCTGCGTCACGATCAGCAATTCGCCCGTCCACGCGCGATCCAGTCGCGCCAGCGCGATATGCGCGACATTGGGCGCGACCGCGGCTAATGCCGCCCGCCGCAGGTCGTAGAAGCGATGCACCAGCGCCGGGTCCGCCGCCAGCGCCTCCGGCGTACAGACGTCCTCGACCCGATGTCCCTCCCACAGCCCACCCGGCCCGCGGAAGGTGGCGATGCCGGATTCGGCGGAGATGCCGGCGCCGGTCAGGACGACGATGTTGCGGATGGCGGTCATGATCCGCGACGATAGGGCCGGAACCGGGTGGCGGGAAGGTGGTGGCCGGCGATCGGCGCACCACCTCCCCCCGCGGTCAGAATTCCGACCAGTCGTCGTTGCTCACCGCCAGCGCGGTATTGCCGACCGCGCGCGGCGGCGCGGGGCGGGCGATACGCTGTGCGGCCGGAGGGGCGCGGTGGTGCAGCATGGCCACGGGCGCGACGGTTCCCACCGGGGCCTCGCCCACCCGGAACCGAGCGATCTGGCGGCTCATCTCCTCGACTTCGGATGCCAGGCTGCGTGCGGCGGCGGTCGCCTCCTCCACCATCGCGGCATTCTGCTGGGTCACGCCGTCCATCTCGGACACGGCGGTGTTGATCTGCTGCAAGCCGGTTGCTTGCTGCTCGGCCGACGCCGCGATCGCGGAGACCAGGCCGTTGATCTCGCCGATCTTGCCGATGATGCGGCCGAGCGCGTCGCCCGTCTCGCCGACCAGTTGGACGCCCGCCGTCACCTGGACCGAGGACGCGGTGATCCGCGCCTTCACATCCTTCGCCGCTTCGGCGGAGCGCTGCGCCAGCGCGCGCACTTCGGATGCGACCACGGCGAAGCCCTTGCCGGCATCGCCGGCGCGTGCGGCCTCGACGCCGGCGTTCAGCGCCAGCAGGTTGGTCTGGAAGGCGATGCCGTCGATGACGCTGATGATCTCGGAGATTTCGTGCGAGGTGCGTTCGATGCCGCCCATCGCATCGACCGCGCGCTGCACGACCTCGCCCGAACGCTCGGCTTCGACGCGGGCGTCGCGCATCGCGGCGTCGGCGCGACCGGCACGCTCCGCCGTCGATCGGACGGTCGCGGTGATCTCGTCCATCGCGGCCGCGGTTTCCTCCAGGGATGCCGCCTGTTGCTCGGTCCGCTGCGACAGATCGTCCGAAGCCTGGCGAATGTCGTTGGCGCCGCTGTTGATGCCGCTCGCCGACTCCGTGACCTGCGACAGGGCGCTGCGTAGCGATGCGGCCGCGTCGTTGAAGTCCGACTGGAGCTTGGCATAGGCGGGCGGGAAGCTGCCGTTCAGCTGGCAGGTGAGATCGCCGTCGGCCAGGGCGGCCAGCCCGGTCGCCAGCGCCTCGGTCGCCTGCGCGGCGGCCGCGGCCTTGTCCTGCTCGGCCCTGACGACGGAGTCGCGGAAGATGTCGACCGCCCGCGCGATGTCGCCGATCTCGTCCTGCTGATCCAGATGCGGCACGGTGGCCGTGCCATTCTGTGCGGCCAGCCCGCGGATCGTTCCGGACAGGCGTTTGACCGGCGCGACGACCTTCGACGCGATGATGAACAGCGACACGGCAAGCACCGCGATTCCGGCGAGCACCAGTGCGATCATGATCGTGCGGTTCGTTTGCGCGGTGACGGTGGCGTTGGTGCCGGTTTGCTCCGCGATCTTCAGTTGCAGGTCGACGAGCTTGCCGATCGAGTCGGACACCGGATCGATGGCTCGATACAGAGAGGTGACGACGAAATGGTCGAGCGCGGCGCGATCGCCGCTATCCAAAATCGTCTGGAGTTCGGCGACGCGCTCGTCCGCGACGCGCATGCGCGCCTCCGCCTCGTCGGCCAGCGCGGCTTCGTCGCCGGTGATGCGGGTGGCGCGATAGGCCTTCCAATGCTCATGCAAGGTGCGCAATCCGGCGCGCACTTTTGCCGACGATTGGGCGAAGCTGAGATTGCCGTTGCGCGCCTTGTGCGACGCATCGACGATATCGACGGCATATTTGTCTGCGACCATCTTCAGATCGCGCATCGGCACCACCCGATCCTTCAGGATCGAATCGAGCGCCGTCTTACTGTTGTGCATGCTCCACAGCGACACGCCTGCGAGCAGCACGATCGCCACGGCGAGGGATGCGAGGCAAGAAAAGAGCTTGTTGCGGATAGTCATGCGATCCTCCTAAGAGGACCCGATAAGCAACATGGGTTAATAAAACGGTTCACTATGGCCATAAACCAGATGTCGGAAAGCGGCCTGCAAAACCTCCTTAGAGCAGTGACTTATTGGAGTAGGGCGCCGAGCGGACGTAACTGAGCACTTGAAAAGACTGAAAAATATCGGCCGTTGCAAACCGATGTGATCACTGTCCGGCGAACAGTAAGTCTACCTTGATGGCGTTAGTCGGAATCGGAATAAGGAACAGCAGTACAGCACTGAACACTCCGATCAGGCCCCAGCCATAACGGCGGGCGCGCAGATCGACGATCCCTCTCGCAAGACAGTAGAGCACGGGGATGGTGATCGCGATGATCGTCAGGACGGTGGTCCACATCAGGGCGGATTAGCTTGCGCGACTTTCGCAGGCAACGGTTGCGGGGGGCGAGGCCGTCATGTCCGCGCGTCACGGATGAAGCGATAGTGCCGATCCGGGTCAACCGCATGTTAAGAAACGGTCGATATCGGTTTAACCATGCTGTTCAAACGCCCTTCCGACACGCTCGAAGCGCGCACTGCGCTCGCCGTCTTCCGCCATTCGCCCGACGCGATGATGCTGTTGCGTGATAACCGGTTCGTCGCCTGCAACGCGGCGGCCGAGCAGGTGTATGGCGCGCCGACCGCCGCGATCCTCGGGCAGAATCCCGTGGTCTTCTCGGCGCCGGAACAGGGCGACGGGCGTCCGACGATCGAACATGTCAACGAACGCGTCTCGCAGGCCATCCGTGACGGCCATGCCCGGTTCGAATGGCTCAACATGCGTAACGGCCAGATCGTGCGCATGCTGGTCACGCTGATCCCGGTGGCGATCGACGGCGGGGCGGAGGTTCTGGTGCTGGTGCAGGACATGACCGCGACGTCGCAGGTGGTCGATGCGATTGGCGAGGGCCTGGAACGCCTGGCGGGGGGCGACCTCACCGTGCGGATCGACGCCGCATTCACTCCGGAATTCGAACCGCTGCGCGCCAGCTTTAACAGCGCCGCCGCGACGATGCAGGATTCGCTCCAGACGGTGGTCGCGGTCGGCAACGGCCTTGCGTCGGGTTGCGGCGACATCCGCACCGCGGCGGACGACCTGTCGCTGCGCACCGAGCGTCAGGCGGCAAGCCTCGAAGAAACCGCCGCGGCGATGGACGAGATCACCAGCAACGTCCGCGTGACCGCCGACACCGCCGGCCGGGCGGAGACGATCGTCGCCGGCGCGCACCGCGCGGCGGAGGAATCGAGCGTTGTCGTCGAGCGCGCCATGCAGGCGATGGCGGGAATCGAACGCGCGTCGAACGAGATTTCCGAAATCATCAGCGTCATCGACGGCATCGCCTTCCAGACGAACCTGCTCGCGCTCAACGCCGGGGTCGAGGCGGCGCGCGCGGGCGATGCGGGCAAGGGCTTCGCCGTCGTCGCCTCCGAAGTGCGCGCGCTGGCGCAGCGCTCGGCCGATGCGGCGCGAGACGTTAAGGCGCGGATCACCGCCTCGACGCTACAGGTCGACAATGGCGTCGGCCTCGTCTCCGAAACCGGCGCTGCGCTCCAGCGGATCATCACGCAGATGGCCGACATCAGCAGCTCTGTCGCCAGCATCGCATCCGCCGCGCGCCAGCAGGCCGGCGGGCTCAGCCAGATCAACACGGCGGTCGGCGAGATGGACGCGATGACGCAGCAGAATGCCGCGATGGTCGAGGAAACCACCGCCGCCGCCCGCAATCTGGCGGCGGATGCGGAGCGCCTTGCCGATGCAGTCTGCCGCTTCCGCGTCGGCGAGGCGCGGCACGAGCCGGCGATGACCGGCCGGGTCGTAGCCCTCGCCGGCCGCGCCCGCCGCTGACGCTCGGCGCGCGGGGCTGACCCCGGTCGCGCGCGGGTGGCGTCGGGCGCCGATCAATAATTCCGGCCAAAGCTCCCACCTGTCCTGCGCGCTCGACTTGTGCCAGACGGGCGGCATGACCTGTGACCTGCGCCGCCGTCGCTCTGCGAACCTTGCGTGTTCGTGCGCCCCTCGTGACCTGTCGGGGGCGCTATGACCGCGATCGGCATCTACGGCAGCAGCGGTCGTATGGGCCGCGCGATCGCCGAACAGATCGAGGCTGCGGGCGCGCGGCTGGCGGGCGGCGTCGATGCCGGCGGCGATCCGCGCGCGCTCGCGCAGATATCCGACGTTCTGGTCGATTTCTCCACCCCCGCCGCGCTGGAGGCGCATGTCGCCGCCGCCCGAGCGACGCGCACGCCGATCGTCATCGGCACCACCGGCCTCAGCATCGACCAGCATGCCATGATCGACGCCGCCGCCACCGACATTGCGGTGCTCCAGACCGGCAACACGTCATTGGGCGTCACGTTGCTCGCACAATTGGTCCGCGAGGCGGCAACTCGGCTCGGCACCGACTGGGATATCGAAATCGTCGAGGCGCATCACCGCCACAAGGTCGATGCGCCGTCCGGCACCGCGATCCTGCTTGGCGAAGCCGCGGCGAGCGGACGGGGGACGACGCTGTCCGAATTGCGCGTCGATGGCCGCGCGGGGCTGACGGGCGCGCGGACCGAGGGCACGATCGGGCTGGCCAGCATCCGCGGCGGTTCGATCGTCGGCGATCACAATGTCGTCTTCGCCAGCGAGGGCGAGCGGATCGAACTCGCCCATCTGGCCCAGGATCGCGGCATCTTCGCCAAGGGCGCGGTGCGGGCCGCGCTGTGGCTGGCGGGCCAGCCCGCCGGCCGCTATCGCATGGGCGACGTGCTCGGCCTGTGATCACGAGGGGCCTGTGAAAAAGGCAGACGTCTTCGAATTCTACCGCCGGCTGGCCGAAGCGAACCCGCATCCGGAAACCGAGCTAGAGTCGGGCAACGTCTTCCAGCTGCTGGTCGCGGTAGTGCTGTCCGCCCAAGCGACCGACGCCGGCGTCAACAAGGCGACGCGCGCGCTCTTCGCCGCGGTGAAGACGCCGGAACAGATGGTCGCGCTGGGAGAGGACGGCCTGAAGCAGCACATTAAGACGATCGGCCTGTTCAATACCAAGGCGAAGAACGTCATCGCGCTGTCGGAAGCCTTGATCGCGCAGCACGACAGCGAGGTGCCGAACGATCGCGCGGCGCTGGAAGCGCTGCCCGGCGTGGGCCGCAAGACCGCCAATGTCGTCCTGAACGTCGCTTTCGACGCCGAAACCTTCGCGGTGGACACGCATATCTTCCGCGTCGGCAACCGCACCGGCCTGGCCCGGGGCAAGACACCGCTCGCGGTCGAGCTGAAGCTCGACAAGGCGACGCCGCAGCCATTTCGCCTGCACGCGCATCACTGGCTGATCCTGCACGGCCGCTACATCTGCAAGGCGCGCACGCCCGAATGCTGGCGCTGCCCCGTCGCCGACCTGTGCGCCTACAAGCCCAAGACCCCGCCACCCAAGCGTGCCAAGGCTCCATAAACCACTGGCGCAACCCCGACGCCTTTGCTAGGCGAGCCACCTAGGCACCCGTAGCTCAGCTGGATAGAGCGCTGCCCTCCGAAGGCAGAGGCCACAGGTTCGAATCCTGTCGGGTGCGCCAGCTTTTCCGCCACTTCTGGCGGTTCGCACCAGCCTCACGCTCGCAGAACCGCGCAAGAACATGCGCGTTCAAAACAGGAGCGCGCGTACAATGCGCGTACAGAGGCCGAGCCCGACCCCCGCGACCGAATCATCATGTGCAATGACCGCGGTCGGACGACATGGATGTCGTTGCGGTTTTCAGGCGAAAGCGCATTGGCAACGCCGATTGAGGCACCTAGGCGCCCATGAGCTCACCTCGTTGCATTCGGGAGAAAGCCTCGGCCTGTCCGGGGGGCGCCGCCAACCGAAAACTGACCATGGTTCTGTGCGTTGGAGCTGGATCCGACCCAGATATCGAACGTGCCTGGATCGATCACCCAGCCGCGCTCGGCGGCATTCCAATATTGTACGCTGCTCTCGTCGAGCGTGAACGACACCGTGCGCGTCTCGCCCGGCTTTAGTGTTACGCGCTGAAAGCCCTTGAGCTCGCGGACGGGGCGTGAGGCGCGGCCAGCCTGCTGGTGGATGTAGAGCTGTACGACCTCGTCTCCCGCGCGGTCGCCGCTGTTCGTGACGGTGGTCGACACCGTCACCCGACCGCCCGGTTGCAGCACTGGTGTATCGAGCTTGGGCGCTCCGATGGTGAACCGGGTATAGCTGAGGCCGTACCCGAATTCGAATTGCGGGGTCGAGGGGATGTCCCAATAGCGCTTGCCCTGGTCCTGGGGCATGTGCGTGGTGTTGTGGGCATAATAGATCGGGACTTGGCCGACGCTGCGCGGCCAGGTGACCGGCAGCTTGCCGCCGGGGTTCACGTCGCCGAACAGGGTACGCGCGATCGCGGTGCCGCCGCGCGTGCCGCCGAACCAGGTGTGGAGGACCGCAGGCGCGCGCTCCAGCACGGCTCCCAGCGCCAGCGGCCGCCCGCTCATCGTCACGACGACCACCGGTTTGCCGAGCGCCATCACCGCATCGAACAGCTTCATCTGGTCGCCGGGCAACGTCAGGTCGGATCGCGATGCGCCTTCGCCGCTCATGTCTTCGGACTCACCCAGCGTTAGGATGATGAGGTCGGAGCGTTTGGCGAGCGCCAACGCGGCGTCGAATTCGCGCGTGGTGCGGGCCGCGTCCCACCGTGGCTCTGGCTTGGCTTGGCCCGGGATCGTGATGCTTTCGAACATCGAGGGCACGTTGCGTTTCAGCTGGACACCCGGTGCCGTCTCCACGGTCGCCGCGCGGCCCAGCCGGTCGCGGACGCCTTCGAACACCGTCACCGTTTCGGGCAGGTCGTATTGGAACGCCCATGGTCCCAGCATGTCGCGCTTCGAATTGGCACTGGCGCCGATCACCGCGACATGCGCGTTCGCGCCCGCTCGCAATGGCAAGGCGCCATCGTTCTTGAGCAGCACGAACGAGCGTTCGGCCGCCTGTTGTGCAGCATCCCGATGACCAGGGTCTGCGAGCGTGCGTCGGGCCTGTGCTTCATCGACGAAGGGGCGCTCGAAAAGGCCCATCGTGAACTTGGCGATCAGGATGCGGCGTACCGCCTGATGCGAGATGAGGCCGCACCTACTATCCGAACGAGTCCGGGCCAGCATCTCAATCGCTACGCCGACCTGCTGCTTGTCCGCTTCCGTAATCCTGCGCTGTCGCATCGACTAATACAAATTGCGGCGGATGACTCACAGAAGATCGGCGCACGCTGGCTCGTGACACTTGCCGACAATCGTGCCGCGGGGCGATCCTCCCCAACTATCCTTCGGGCGATTGCAGCATGGGTCCTGTTCGTACGCGGTGATCGGCAAGCAGTCGACGATCCGAACGCAAAAATGATGGCGCAAACTTGGATGCGCGCGAATCCTGATGGCGTGGTCAACGAGCTCCTTGGACCCTCGGGCATGTTCGGCGAAGGCCTTGCTCTGTCCCGAGACGACCGCGTCGAAGTTCGTAACCTGTTGCCGTGGTGTCGTTAGAGGAGCGATTCTAGGACCACGTCGCAATTGATAGCTGGCAGCGGCAGGCGGACGATTGAGAACGTTGGTATTTCGTAACCACGGTTCAACGAGCCATGTCGTATGAGAAAGGGGCCTGTCCGCTTTCGGGCAGCGTTTGCGGCGAAGCAGACGTTTGTTCAACTGACAGAGCGGCGGGTCTTAACGCCCGCCGGACTTCGGAACTGGTCTACCTGCTGTCATGTGTCCGTCGCCGGACGGAGACGTTCGATAGGTGGCGGATGCCCTCGGTGATCGGGGTTCAGCGGGATGGCTGTTCCAACGCGATACTTTTCAATCTTCTATCGTGCGGACGACAACGGGCGCTGGGGCGGGGCGGAAGATAGCCGCAAATCCTGCCAGAATCGATAGATGTAATACAACATTGACGCCGCTAGATCGATGTGGTCCACAGCAGTTGGCCGCGTCGGTCCAACGATGCGCCGAAACCGCGCTCCGGCGGAGATCGGGGGCGAGGAGAGGATGGGATCGGGCTTCGCTCGCCCCGAACTGGAGGTATCAGATGCGCAATCTTACCATGTGTCTCGCAACCGCGATGGCGGTACTGGGTGCCCAGCAGGCACAAGCCGCCTGCACGATCGCGGCCCCGTCGTCGCCGAGCACGGCGGCCTTCGGAACGCTGCAACTCCCCATCGACGCGGATGGCAACGGCAGCCCGGATACGGTCAGCGGCAGCCGGCTGCAGACGTATAGCAGCCAGTATTTCGAACGGCAGGGCGGCGACCGCATCGTCATGCGCGTTCCCACGGGATCGTCGGCGACGACGCCCAATTCCAAATATCCGCGATCGGAGCTGAAAGAAGGGCGGACGTGGAACGTCAACGAGGGCTGTGCGGGCCTTGCGGCGCGGGTGAACATCTATGACCTGCCGGATAGCGGCGACATCGTCATCGGGCAGATCCATCAGGAGGCGACAACCCCGCGACCGCCGGTGGAACTGCATTATACGAACGGCACGATTCATGCCGACGTCATGAAGCAGCAAACGACCGAGGCGGGCTCGCCGCGCACACGCCTGACCATCGCGACCGGCATTCCGACGCATCAGGCGTTCAGCTATTCGATGACGCTGGCGCCAGGTGGGCTGCTCACCGTCACGGTGAACGGCAAATCCCAGTCGACCTACCTCGACGGCAGCTTTGACGCCGCGAAGCTGTATTTCAAGGCGGGGAATTACACACAGGATACCAACGGTGGGTCGTCCGTCGGCTTCGAAGCGCTGGGCGTAAAACACGGGTGAGCCGACGGCGCGGGGGGGCGATCATGGGTCGCGCCCCGCGCCGCGGATAAAGGCTGCCTCACGTCGCCGGACGGAGGGCGCCCCACGTCCCTCAGGCCATTATCAAAAGTTGTACGATAACTCTTGACTCGCTGTGCGGGTTGATGTGCAATCCGTGACACCGGTGACAGGGCAAAGGCGAGGCCACGAGCGCTCGCATGACAAACAGACAGGGGTAGGGGATGACGAAGGGTTTCCTTTGCGCAGGGGCTGCGCTGTACGTTTTGGCGTCTGCGAACCTGGCCGTCGGTCAGACGGCAAGCCAACCGACGCTGACGGGGGCGTCGCCCTCCGCCGGAGTGGGCCCCGCCGGTCCGGGTAACACGACGACGCCGCTCGATGCGCAGGCTTCAGGCGGCGTCGATCAGGTCAGCGGCGACGCGACATCCGAGCGGGCGGGCGACATCGTGGTCACCGGCTTTCGACAGGCGTATGCGGACGCTCTCGCGACGAAGCGGAATTCGGCGCAGATCACCGACTCGATCTCGTCCGATGGCCTCGGCCGGTTTCCCGACCTGAACGTCGGCGAGGCGATCCAGCGGCTCCCCGGCGTCCAGATCAATCGCGAGGCCGATGCGCGCAATGCCACGATTTCGCTACGCGGTCTGCCCGGCACGTTCGCGCGCACCACGCTGAACGGCGTGGGCTTCGCCGACCCCGTGCTGAACGGTTCGACCCCGCTTGGCGCCTTCAATTCCGACATCTTCACGTCGATCACGATCATCAAATCGCCCGACGCGTCCGACATCGCAGGCGGCCTGTCGGGCAATATCGATCTGCGGATCGCGCCGGCGCTTGGCCGCAAGCGCGGCGGGTTTCTGAAGGCCGGGCTGGAGTATGACGATCTCGGCAAGCTGAAGACGCCGACCTTTTCGGGCGGATACAATTACGTGGGCAGCCGCTTCGCCGCCTTTGGCGTGCTGACCTATCGCGAAGAGACGTTCCGCCGCGACTCCATTTCCGTCAACACGTGGAGCAACAAGCTCGGCGCGATCCAGCTTGGCAACCAGAAGGCGGCGGGCGCCAACCCGGTGTACGATGCGCTCGCCGCGCAATATCCCGGCGGCGTCTATTATCCCAGCCAGATGCGCCAGTTCGTCCGCTACAATAAGGGCAATCTGCTGACCGGAGCGGGTGGCTTCGAGTGGGAGGCGGCGGAGAATACGAAGATCGGGCTGACCGGCTTCTACACCAGGCGCAACCTCGATGCATCGCTGAACCATCTGCTCTATGTCGACACCTCGCAGGGCAACGGCAACAACACGGCACTTACTGCGACGTCGGCGGTCGCCCATATCACGTCGATCGGTACGCCCTTTGTCGTGAACACGCCCAACGGGCCGCGCGCCTATATCAACACACTTTCCGCCGAGAATTTACAAACGTACGATTCGATCCGGTCGGAACCAGGCGTGCAGCAGACGTGGGCCATCAATCCGTCGGTCGAATTCAAGAACGAAGACTGGCGAGTGAGCGTCGTCGGCACCGTATCGAGGGCCATGGTGCGGGCGAATCAAATTGAGTTTGATATTATTCAGAACCCGTATCGCAATTTGGGGCCTGCGGGCCTGAACGGCATCACCGCCGACATCAACACCGGCGGCACGGACCTGTCGAATTTCAACATCGGCCTGAACACCCCCAATGCGTCGCACATCGCGGCCGGCGGCTACACCATTCCGTCCGCGGCCAACCAGGCGACACAGGCGGGCGCGCCGATGCCGGGCCAGCTGTCGACGGTTGCCGGCGACCGGTTCGGCGTGACGGGCACGAACGGCATGTCGCGCAACCAGCTGACCGCCGCGCAGATCGACCTGGAGCGCAGCGTCCACGACAGCTTCCTGTCGAGCGTGCAGGTGGGCGCGCGGTACGAGAAGAACCGGTTCATCTCGTCGGGCACGCGCAACACATCACTGGGCGCGCAGACGCAGAACATCACGCAGGGCCTGTCATCGCCGAACCCGTACATCGGCGACTTCTTCGGTAACACCGCACCCGGTTACACGTCGAGCTGGCGCAACATCGATATCAACGGCGTGCTGAATGCGATCACCCCGGTGAACACCGCGCCGCGTTCGACCGCCAATCCCACCGGGCTGCCGGGCCAGTTCATCGTCGCACCCAATTCGGGCGTGTTCCTGACGCCCTATGGCCTGACCAACAATTACTGGGATCCGAACTACTACAACAACAACTTCACCAATCAGGCGACGGTGGCGTCCGCCTACGGCATGGTGAAATGGGATGGCGACATCGAGGGCGTGCACATCCGCGGCAATGCCGGCCTGCGCTACGAACATACCGACCAGATCATCGATGCGACCGATTGCCAGAATTGTTCGGCGACCTCGTCGCTGGTCAACGGGCCGCTGAACCACCGCAACGTCCCGCGTCAGTACAAGAACAATTACGGCTATCTGCTGCCCTCGGCGATGCTGGCGGCGGACCTGTCGTCGAAGCTGCTGGTGCGCATGGCCTATTACAAGACCTACGTCCGCCCGCAGCCGCGCGACAACGTGCCGGTGACGACGGTCCAGACCCCGGAAATCCCGGTGGCGCCCGCGCTGGTGCCGTCGACCAACCCGGTCTATTCGGTGGTGGTCGGCGCCAACGGCCTGAAGCCCTATACCGCCAATTCCTACGACGTGTCGCTCGAATGGTATAACCGGCCCGGCGGCATCTTCGCGCTCGCGGTGTTCCGCAAGGACATCAAGGGCTATATCGGGCAGATCACCGACACGAGCATCCTGTGCCCGGCCGACGGGCGGTTCAACGGCGTCGATTACGGATTGGGCACGCTCAGCATCGTCGGGCCGAATTGCGTCAGCTCCAACCAGTTCGTGAACACCAGCGGCGCGATCGAGAATGCGCGCGTGCTGGCGAGCGGCATCACCAACCAGCAGCCGATCCGCGTCCGCGGCATCGAGGTTGCGGCGAACCAGAATTTCGACTTCCTGCCGGGCGTCCTGCGCTATTTCGGCGGGGCGGCGAACTACACGTTCACCGCGATCTCCGGCCGCGATCCGACCGGCAAGGCGATCACGCTGCCCAGCGTGTCGAAGCACAACGTCAACGTCATCGGCTATTTCGAGACGAAGCGGTTCGGCGTGCGTGCCACCTACAATTGGCGCGGCGACTATGATCTGGCCGCAGGCAACAGCTTCGTCGGCGATGCGCGCCGGGTGAAGGCGCGCAGCCAGCTCGACGCGTCCGCCTCCATCAACATCACCGATCGCATCTCCTTCTCGGTCGATGCCTTCAACATCACCGATGCGACGCGCGCGGAATATGAAAACGATCCGCAACTGCCGCGCCGGATCGATTATGACGGGCGTACCTATCAAGCGACGCTGCGGGCCCGTTTCTGATGCATGCGATGATCCTTGCCCTGTTGCTCGCCGGGACGACGCCGGCGAGCCAGTCCTTCGCGCTGTTCCCGCCCGATGCCCCGGCGGACCTCTCCGCGTCCGCACGGGCCCGGATCGTCGCGCGGGCCGACGCCGCCGTGGCGCGGCCTCCGCGGGCGCGGGTCGATCTGCACACCGAGGGGACGCTGCCGGGCAAAGGCATCCGCGAGGCGAGCCTGTATGCCAAGGAAGACCAGCCTGCCATTCTGGCGCTGGCGCTCGCATGGCGGTCGACGAAGGATCGGCGCTATCTGGTCGCGGCGGATCGCTATCTGCTGGCGTGGGCGCGGACCTATCGCTCCGCCTTCAACCCCATCGACGACACGGGGTTCGACCAACTGATCCTCGCGACCGATCTGACGGCGCCAGACCTGACGCCGGCGACACGCGAGGCGGTCACGGCGTTTTGGCGCGGCATGGCCGCCGGATATCTGGAGGCGATGGACAACGGCCCACGCAATGCCGACACCAATTGGCAAAGCCACCGCGTCAAGCTGGCCACGATGGCGGCATTCGCCAGCGGCGATGCGGCATTGATCGCCCGGGCGCGCGCAGCCTATCGCAAACAGGTGGCCGCCAATATCCGCCCCGATGGGTCGGTGTCCGACTTCTACGAGCGCGACGCCCTGCATTACGTCACCTATGATCTCGATCCGTTGCTGATGGCTGCGCTGAGCGCGCGGGCGCATGGCGAGGATTGGTATCATTGGCGTGCGCCGAGCGGGGGCAGCCTTGCCGGCGCGGTCGCCTGGCTCGAACCCTATGCGCTCGGCCGCAAGACCCACATCGAATTTGCGCACTCGAAAATCCAGTTCGACCGCGATCGAGCGGCGGCGGGGCAAGGCGAATATGCGCCGCATCCATGGGATCGGGGCAATGCGGTGCAGACGCTGTCGCTGGCCGCGGTGATCGATCCCGCCCTTGCGCCGATGGCGATGCAGGTCGTCCAGGATACACGACGGCTGCCCCCCGATTGGCTGCAACTCTTGGGGCGGCGCTGATCGGAAAGGGGTGTGCGATGCCGATGGGGCGCGTCCGATTGGCGCATGCCCCGCGCCTCAGCCGTTACGCCTGTGGCGCGCCGCTTTGCAGCCGCCATGGTCCTGCTTTCGGAATATGAATGACATGTCTTCGTACATAACGGGCGGGTGCCGATCCAAGACCGAACGGAGCCGTGGGACGGCGACAGGGTGGGGCGCGGAGCGCGGAACCGTCGGACCCCGGCGTCGATGGCCGGCGGATGCCGGTCCACGGCCCGGTGTCGGAGCGCGCGCGACGATGCTGGCCGCGGCGCTGTTCGTCCTGCCCACCGGCGGCGCGGCGCAACAGCCTACCCAGGCAATAGCGGGCGAGGGGTGGCCGGTGCTGGCCGCTGCGGATCTGCGCGCCGGTGTGGATCTGGATGGGGCGTGGCATTATTCGGTCGACCCCTATCGCGCCGGGCTTTCGGGCTTCCACGGCGGCGCGCCGGGACTGAGCGATCGCCGCTGGGCCGATGTGGATGTCGGCGAGACGATGCGCCGCGATACCCGTGCCGCGTTCGAATTCGACATGGATCGCGCGCCGGTGGCGACCCTGCCCGGCAGCTGGCTGACGCATGCGGCCGAGCTTCGTCACTATCAGGGCCTGATGTGGTATCAGCGCCACGTCGTGGTTCATCCCACCCCCGGCAAGCGAGTGTTCCTGCGCTTCGGTGCCGTCAATTACACGGCGCGCGTGTTCCTGAACGGCCGGCCGGTCGGCCAGCATGAGGGCGGCTTCACCCCCTTTGCCTTCGACGTCACCGCCGCACTGCGCGATGGCGACAATCAGATCACGGTCGGCGTCGATTCCACCGCCACGCCGGCCAGCGTGCCGCCGCCCGTCACCGATTGGGAAACCTATGGCGGGATCACCCGCAGCGTCCGGCTGATCGAGACGCCGGAAACCTATGTCGACGATGCCTGGGTACGGCTGACGCGGACGGGACGCATCGCGGCGGACATCCACCTCGATGGGCAGCGCGCGGGCGGGCAGGCGGTGACGCTGGGGATCGCCGCGCTGGGCGTTCGCATCCGTGGCCGTACCGATGCCACAGGCAACTGGCATGCCGAACTGCCCGTGCCGCGCAGCCTGGTGCGCTGGTCGCCGGATCGCCCGCAGCTGTATGACGTCACGGTCACGGCGGGCGACGATCGGTGGCGCGACCGTGTCGGCTTTCGCACGTTGGCGGTGCGCGGCGCGACCCTGTTGCTGAACGATCGTCCCATTTTCCTGCGCGGGATCAGCCTGCACGAGGAGGAATTCGGGCCGAACCCGGCGCGCATCATGACGCGCGCCGCGTCGCGGGCGCTGCTGATGGAGGCCAAGACGGGGCTGCACGCCAATTACGTGCGGCTGGCGCATTATCCGCACGCCGAAGTGACGACGCGGATGGCCGACGAACTGGGCCTGCTGGTGTGGAGCGAGGTGCCCGTCTATTGGCTGATCGACTGGGCCAATCCGGCGACGCTGGCAACCGCGCGGCGGATGGTGGCGGACAATGTTCGGCGCGACCGCAACCGCGCATCGATCGCGATCTGGAGCGTCGCCAACGAAACGCCGGTGACGGATGCGCGTAACGGCTTCCTCGGCACGCTGGTCGGCGATATCCGCGCGCTGGATGACACACGGTTGCTCAGTGCCGCCCTGCTGGTCAAGCGCACGACCGAGGCGGGCCGCCCGGTGATGACGCTGGACGATCCCCTCGCCGCGACATTGGATGTGCTGGCGGTCAACACCTATACGGGATGGTATGGCAATGACGCGCTGTCCGTCGTGCCGAAGACGCTGTGGCGCGTGCCGTCGGACCGGCCGCTCGTACTGTCCGAATTCGGCGCCGGTGCCAAGGCGGGCTTTCACGACACACGCGCCGAGCCGCAGAAGTTTTCCGAGGAGTTTCAAGCTGCTTACTATCGTGCGACGCTTGCCATGACCGAACACATGCCGACGCTGGCCGGCCTGTCCCCCTGGATCCTGAAGGATTTCCGATCGCCGCGCCGGCAGAACGGCTTCCAGCAGGGCTGGAACCGCAAGGGGCTGGTGTCCGAAACGGGGCAAAGGAAGCAGGCCTTTGCCGTACTGGCGGATTATTATGCGGCACGGGACGCGGCGTTTTGCACGGGCCGCGTCGGCGCGGAGCACGCGCCATGCTGATGACGCAGACGATGCGCTGGTTCGGCCCCGCGGACCCGGTGACGCTGTCCGATATCCGCCAATGCGGTGCAACGGGCGTGGTGACCGCGCTGCACGAGGTGCCGAATGGTGCCGTCTGGACGCGCGACGCGATCCGCGCGCGGCAGGCGGCAATTGTGGCCGCGGGCCTCAGCTGGGACGTGGTGGAAAGCCTGCCGGTCGATGAGGGGATCAAGACCGGGCGGGGCGACTGGAACGCACTGATCGACGCCTATTGCGCCAGTCTTGCCAATCTGGGCGCGTGCGGGATCCGCGTCGTCACCTACAATTTCATGCCCTTGCTCGACTGGACGCGGACCGATCTGGCCTATCGCCTGCCCGACGGCGCGCTGGCGCTGCGCTACGAGCATGTCGCCGTTGCCGCCTATGACGTGCATATGCTGCAGCGGCCCGGCGCGGCGCTGGACTATGACGCGGCAACGCTGGCGGCGGCGGCGGCGCGGTTCGACGCCATGTCGCCCGACGAGCGCCACCGGCTGGACCGGACGATCATCGCCGGGCTGCCGGGCAGCGAACAGCATTTCGACACCGATGCGTTTCGGGCGGCGCTGGCCACCTATGACGGGGTGGACGCCGAGCAGCTGCGTGCGAACCATGTCGCCTTCCTGCAGGCGGTGTGCCCGGCGGCGGAAGCGGCTGGCGTGACGTTGGTGGTGCATCCCGACGATCCGCCGTTCCCGCTGTTCGGCCTGCCGCGCGTGGTCAGCTGCGAGGCGGATCTGACGGCGCTGTTCGCCGCAGTGCCGAGCCCGGCGAACGGTCTATGCTTCTGCACCGGATCGCTGGGCGTGCGGCCTGACAACGATCTGCCCGGCATGGTGGAGCGTCTGGGCGAGCGGATCGGCTTCCTGCACCTGCGTTCGGTCGAGCGCGAGGCGGATGGCGCCTTCCACGAGGCGGCGCATCTGGAGGGGCATGCCGATATGGTGGCCGTGATCGCGGCGGTGCATCGCCTGTCGCGCAAGGCGGGGCGAAGCATCCCGATGCGGCCGGATCACGGGCATCAGATCCTGGACGACCAGTGTCGGCAGACCAATCCGGGCTATTCGTTGCTGGGCCGGATGCGGGGGCTTGCCGAATTGCGGGGTCTGGAGCGCGGCATTGCGGCGATGGCGGACGCGATGCCGCGGTGATCAGTCGTCGCCGAGCCGCGCGGTGAGGCCGCTGTAGCGTTCGTAGCTCTTCTGCATGTGCGCGCGCGCGGCCTTGCGGGCGCGGGCAGTGTCGCGTGCCTCGATCCCGGCATAGATCGCGAGATGATCGCGGTTGATCGACGCCGCATAGACCGAATGGACGGCGGGGTCGTCGGCCTGCAGATACAGGCGGCGGGAGGGGACGAGCCGGACGCCGAGGAAATCGGTGAAGCGCGTATAATAGACGTTGCCCGTCGCCCGCGCGATCGCGGCATGGAAGGCGGTGTCCGCCGCGACCGAGCCGTCGACGTCATGGCTCGCTTCCATCGCATCCAGCGCGACACGCATGGCGGCGAGGTCGTCGTCGGTGCGCCGTTCCGCGGCGAGATGCGCCATCTCGGTTTCGAAGCCCATGCGCATTTCCAGCAGCTTCAGCACGTCCTCGATCGCGGCGACCTCGTCGGGCGTGACCTGGAAGGCGCGGTAGAGGGCATTGTCGGCGACATAGGCGCCCGACCCGCGCCGCGACACGAGCAGACCGCGCGCCGCCAGACGCGCAAAGGCTTCGCGCACCACCGTCCGGCTGACGCCGAATTCCTCGGTGATGACCTTTTCGGTGGGGTAGCGCGCTCCGGGTTTCAATTGGCCCGCTTCGATCAGCTGCTCGAATTTCTGCACCAGATTGTCGGCGAGCGAGGCGGCTTTGGTAATCGGCATGGCGGCGGCGTGGTCTCTCGAGGGGCCGTACGCGCCACCCGCGTGCGGGCGGACGGCAACGGCCGGGCAGGATGTCGCCACCGATCGTAGCACGTCAGCGCGCCGAGGGAAGGAAGCTCGGCGTCTGCGCATCGACATACGCCTGCCACTGCGCGCGGTCGTGGATGTCGGGGCCGCGATCCCAGGCGGCCCCCATGTAATAGACGAAGGGCTTGCCCGGCGTCACGGTCACGAGCACCAGGTAATTGTCGTAATCCTCGGTCACGCCGACGATCGCGGCGGGATCGACCATCAGCGCGACCCCCATCGTCCCCTTTTTGGGGTTGGTCGCGCCCCACCAGGTGAAGCGTCCGGTCTTCGCATTCGCCGCGAAGCTGCCGGTCTTGCCGTCGGTAGCGCGTTTGGCGATGCCGATCCCGACCGTCAGCGGCGCCGCCGTGTCGGACTGCAACGTCGACGTCATGCGCGTGAAGTTCGTGCCGGTCGGCAAGGTGAAGCGCCGCGTTTCCCACACCTTGCGCACGACATCGACGGGCCAGGGCGCATAATCGACGGCGAAGTCCGCCACCTTGGGGCCGGCGCTGAGGATGCGGTGGCGGATGAAATTGCGCGAGGTCCACAGCTTGTTGTCGTACCAGATGCCGAGGCCGCCGGCCCCGCGCGACCCGTGGACATCGTAGAAATCCAGCCCCTCGCCATGGTCGGCATGCTGATCGCCGGTGCGCAGCTGGCGATCCATGAACGGCGCGCGGATCGCCTTGCCCCAGGCGTCGATACCCGAACTCGACGGAGGCTCTGCCGCCTCCAGCGCATGGCCGTAGATGCGATGCGCGGTACGGTCGTTCTCCCACAACAGATCGTCGTGGCGATAGGGCGCGAAGACAACGGCCGCCTGCGGCGCGTCGGTCGGTGACGCGGACTGCTGCGGGCTGGCGGCGACGAGCAGGGGGAGGACGGCGAGCATCGATCGACGGGGCAGGGGCAACAGCGGGCGAGCCATGACGCGGTCCTTCGCAAGATGACACCTGCCGGAGCAGGTTGTGTGACAACATGATTGACAGCTGTCCTTTCAAAAGGAAAGAGGGATCCCAAGCCGGCGAAGACACGGCGCGAGGGAGAGAGTGACGATGTGGCGCAACATCCTGGGATTGGCCGCATTGGCATCGCCCGTCGCGATCGCCGCATCGGCGCAGGCGCCCCACGCTATCGATCCGGCGCACTGGCCGACGGTCGCCCCGCCGCACGCCGATGCGGCGCTGGAACGGCGCGTCGAGGCACTGCTTGCCGCCATGTCGATCGAGCAGAAGGTCGGGCAGACGATCCAGGGCGACATCGCCAGCACCACGCCGCAGGACGTCGCGATCTATCATCTCGGCAGCGTCCTCAACGGCGGCAGTTCGTCGCCGGGCGGGGACGAATATGCGCCGGCGTCCGCGTGGCTGGCGGCGGCCGACGCCTATTACGATGCCTCGATGCGGCCGCAGGGTGCGCTGCCGCGCATCCCCGTGATGTGGGGGAGCGACGCGGTACACGGTCACAACAATATCGTCGGAGCGACGCTGTTCCCGCACAATATCGGGCTGGGGGCGATGCGCGATCCGGCGCTGGTCCGACGGATCGGCGCCGTCGCCGCGCGGGAGATGCGCGTGACCGGCCTCGACTGGACGTTCGCGCCGACCCTGGCGGTCGCGCGCGACGATCGTTGGGGTCGCACCTACGAAAGCTTCTCCGAAGACCCGGCGCTCGTCACCTCCTATGCCGGCCCCTACGTCGAGGGGTTCCAGGGGCGGAGGGGTGCGAAGGACTGGCTGCGCGGCGACCATGTCATCGCCACAGCCAAGCATTTCATCGCCGATGGCGGGACGCAGGACGGCCGCGACCGTGGCGACGCGCGGGTGGACGAGGCGACGCTGATCCGGCTGTACGCGCCGCCGTACCGGGCCGCGCTGAACGCGGGCGTGCAGGCGGTGATGGCGAGCTTTTCGAGCTGGAACGGCATCAAGATGCACGGCAATGCCGACCTGCTGACGGGCGTGCTGAAGCGGCGCTGGGGGTTCGATGGCCTGGTCGTGGGCGACTGGGACGGCCATGCCAAGGTGCCGGGCTGCACCCCGACCGACTGCCCCGCATCGATGGCGGCGGGGCTCGACATGTACATGGCGCCGGCAAGCTGGAAGGCGCTGTACGCCTCGACATTGGCGGCGGCGCGATCGGGCCGGCTGCCGATGGCACGGCTGGACGATGCGGTGCGGCGCATCCTGCGCGTCAAGCTGCGTGCCGGACTGTTCGAAGCGGGGCGCCCATCCTCGCGCACGCTTGCTGGCCGGTTCGATCTGCTCGGATCGCCGGACCATCGCGCGGTCGCGCGCGCGGCGGTGCGCGAATCGTTGGTGCTGCTCAAAAACCAGGGGGTGCTGCCGCTGGCGCCGTCCGCCCGCGTGCTGGTTGCCGGTGACGGCGCGAACGATATCGGCAAGCAGTCCGGCGGCTGGACGCTGACGTGGCAGGGCGTGGGCACGACGCGCGAACGCTTCCCCCACGCCGAAACGATCGGAGAGGGGATCGTCGCGGCGGTGCGCGCGGGCGGTGGTCAGGCGGCCATCGACGCCGAGGGTCGCTATGCCACGCGACCCGATGCCGCGATCGTGGTGTTCGGGGAAGACCCCTATGCCGAATTCCAGGGTGACCGAGCGGACCTCTTGTTCGACGATCCGCATGGTTCGCTGGCGATCATCCGGCGGCTGAAAGCGGCGGGGATCCCGGTGGTGGCGGTCTTCCTGTCCGGGCGGCCGTTGTGGGTCAATCGGCATCTGAATGCGGCCGATGCCTTCGTCGCGGCGTGGCTGCCGGGCACGGAGGGCGGCGGTGTTGCCGATGTGCTGTTCGGCAAGGCCGACTTCCGCGGGCGTCTGTCCTTTTCCTGGCCGGGCGATGCGAAAGGCGCGCCGCTCAACGTCGGCGATGCGGACTATCGGCCGCTATTCCCGTTCGGATATGGCCTGACCTATCGCAGCCGGGCCGCCTGGCGGCCGGTGCCGGAGCAGCCGGGGGTCGAGGAAGGGGGCGGATCGCCGGTCGGCGTCCTGTTCCAGGGCGGCCGCGGCGTGCGCGGCAGACTGGTGCGGATCGATGGCGCGAACGACAGCCCCCAGACGGTGACGGGGATGGCGGATAACGGCTCCATCGCCGTCCGGCCGATCGATCGCGATCGCCAGGAAGACGCCATCGCGGCATCGTGGAGCGGGCGGGGGCGCGGCACCTTGCTGATCGCCGAACCCCGCGCCGCCGACTGGTCGCACTACGGCCCGCTGGCCCTGACGATCGCGATGCGCGTCGACACGGCGCCGAGCGCGCCCGTGATGATCGAGGTGCGCTGCGGCGCCGGCTGTACCGGCCGGATCGATGCGACGCGGGCGATCACCGGTCTCGCCGGGCGGGGCTGGCAGACGTTGCGCGTGCCGCTCGGCTGCGTGGCGGGCGCCGACCTACGGCGCATCACCGCCCCCTTCGCGCTGACGACGACGGGCGCGATGCGCATCGCGCTGTCGTCGATCGAACTGCACCCCATTCAGGGAGAGGTCCAATGCCCATGATGCCGCTCGCCCCCGTCGTGCTGATGGCCACCGCTGCGGCGCAGCCGGTGATGCCGCAACCGGACGCCATCCTGGCGGCGACCCGCCGCGTCGCCGACTGGCAGCTGGCGCACGAGGACAGCCTAGATCACATGCCCGCAGCCCGCCCCAGCGCGCGCAATCCGCGCGACTGGCAGCAGGCGACCTTCTGGCTGGCACTGACGGAGCTGGCCGACCGCGATCCGCGCTATACCGCGCCGGTCCTTGCGCTTGGCCGCCGCGAAGGCTGGCAGCTGGGCGCGAACCCCTTCCATGCCGATGACCAGCTGATCGCGCAGGTATGGGAATGGGCGTCGCGCCACGGTGCCGGCGCGGCAGCGCTGGATCTCGCCAAGGCCTATTTCGACAACGTCTTCGCGCATCGTCCGCGTGGCGACCTCGCCTTCGTGCCGCGCCAGCCCGGCAGCGGCGATTCCGCCTGTACTGCGCGATGGTGCTGGTGCGACGCGCTGTTCATGGCGCCGCCGACGCTGCTGCATCTGGGCCGATCGCTGCGCGACCCGCGCTATGCCGCCTTCGTTCACGAGGAGTTTCGCGCCACCGCCGACTATCTCTACGATCCCGGCGAACGCCTGTTCTTTCGCGACAGCCGCTTCTTCGACCGCCGCGATGCGCGTGGCCGCAAGCTGTTCTGGAGCCGTGGCAACGGCTGGGTGATTGCGGGTCTGGCACGGATCATTGGCGTGTTGCCCGCCGACGATCCGCACCGCGCCTATTATGTCCGCCTGTTCCGCGACATGGCGTCGCGACTCGTCACGCTGCAGAAACCCGATGGCTATTGGGCGCCCTCGCTCCTCGACAATGGGCCGGATACGCCGCCCGAATCGAGCGGGACCGGTTTCTTCACCTATGCCTTTGCCTGGGGCGTGCGGCACGGCATTCTAGATGCCACCGTCTATCGCCCCGCCGCGATCCGGGGCTGGGCGGCGATGCAGCGCGCGGTGCAGCCCGACGGGATGCTCGGCTGGGTGCAGCAGGTGAGCGACCGACCCGATGCGGTCAATCGCGACGACACGCAATTCTACGGCTCCGGCGCCTATCTGCTTGCGGGCACGGCGATGTACGACCTCGCGCGCGCGGCGCCCCGCCGCTGATCCTTTGAGAGCCGGTATGGGAGCGCATGGCCGTGCCGGCGACGTGTCGGCCCGAAAGGCAGGCGGGCCTATCGTGTTTATGTTGCGGCGTTTCTTCGCAGAGGCCCTCCGCTGGCGTTGACACCTATCATTAAAGTTGTATGACATCCTAGTCATTGACACCGGTAGCAATGGGGAGGGCCAACCACCCGAAGCCGGTGCAGGGAGGATAGGATGCTTTCGACCAACACGCCGACACGGCCCATGCTGCGCCGTTTCCTGCTCTGCTCTGCGGCGGGCATCGTCCTCGCGCCCGCGCCGCTCGTCGCGCAATCGACGTCGTCGACCGGTCAGGCGAACAGCGCCAGCATCGCGTCGACAGCGGTCCAACCCAATCCGGTGCAGCAGGCGGCGCCGCCTGCCGAGGCTGCCGGGGCAGGGGAACCGGCCGATCCCATTGCCGCAGCGGCGCAGGATGTCGGCGAGGCGGGGGCCGATATCGTCGTCACCGGCGCACGGGCGACGCAGCGCACCTCGATCGAATTGAAGCGCAACGCGACGGTGGTCGTCGACGGACTGGTCAGCGACGAAATCGGCGCGACGCCGGACAATAGCGTCGGCGATACGCTGGAACGGATCGCGGGTGTGTCGGCGGATCGCTTCAAGGGCAATGCCAACGAACTGTCGGTGCGCGGCCTGGGCCCGACGCTGAGCTTCGCGACATTCAATGGCCGCGAAGTGTCGACGGCGGGGGGCGACCGCTCGGTCGCCTTTCAGCAATTCCCCTCCGAACTCGTCAACGGCGTGCTCGTCTACAAGACGCAACAGGCCGACTTCCTGGAAGGGGGTGTCGGCGGCATCATCGAATTGCGATCGATCAAGCCGCTCGATTACGGCAAGCGTCGCTTGCAGGCGGAAATCCGCGGCGATTTCCAACCCAAGGCGGATGACGTCTATCAGGACGACGGCCTCGGCTATCGCGCGAACGTTTCCTATACCGATGTCTTCAAGACCGGGATCGGCGACATCGGCGTGTCGATCGGCTTCCAGCGGCAGGACACGACCGCGCCGGAAGATTATTACAACGCCAACGCCACGTTCCAGCCCTGCAATACCAGCGCGCTCAATCCGTCGCTGCTGACGGGCACGGCGGCGCAGCTGACCGCGGCGGGCGCCAGTGCCAATTGCGCGCTGACCACCGGCCCGCGCGCCGTGTCGGGCACCACCGTGGGCGAGAGCCGTGGCGACGTCTATTATGCCAACAGCTCGCGCAGTTTCCGTACGCAGCAGACGTCCGAGGTGCGCAACGCGCTGATCGGCGCGTTGCAGTGGCGGCCGGCACCCGATTTCGACATCACGTTCGACGGCCAATATTCGACGCGTGACAGCCTCGAAAAGCGCAACGTGCTGGGCATTACGGAAGGGCTGCGTGGCGTGCAGCCGCTGATCGTCGGCACGGGGAGCAACGGCTATTCGAAGGGCGCGCTGATCAGCTACCGCGGCAACAGCTTCGTCGAGGACCAGCTGGAGCGCCGGCAGCGGAACGAGGATTATATCGGGGGCGGCCTGAGCCTCAACTGGACACCGGGGCCGTGGCAGTTCACCGCCGACGCCTCATTCTCCAAATCGCACCGGACCGAGACGCAGAAGCAGACGCGGATGCGCTCGACCAATCGCGTCGCCTATACGCTGAGCTACCTCGACGACGATGTCGTGCCCAACGTCACCTTCGACAATTTCGACGTGACCGATCCGGCCAACTTCCTCAACACCGCCGCCAATGCGGTCTATGCGCGCAACCGCTTCGTCACCGACCGCAAGGACGAGATCTGGGCGGGCCGCTTCGACGTCAATCGCGAGCTGGACGGCTTTTTCACCGCATTCAAGTTCGGCGCGCGCTACAGCAGCCATCATCGCACCAACGACAATGCGCGCAACAGCGACCTCAACACGCTGACGACGCTGAACGGCCAAACGCCGGCGCAGCTGATCACCGCGGCGAACCTCAACTGCCGCGCGCCATTCACCACGCAATCGTACATGCGCGGCGTCGGCACCAACGTCACGCGCTGGGCGACGTTCGACAACGACTGCCTGTTCCGTACGTTCACGGGCAGCGACAGCGCGCTGCCATACCCCGCGGACGGCCGCGACCCGAGCGACATCGACGTGCGGGAAAGCATCTACGCCGCATATGCCATGGCGAGTTTCCGCGGCGATGCGGGCACCATCCCGTTCAGCGGCAATATCGGCGGCCGCTTCGTCGACACGCGCATCACGTCCAAAGGGTATCGCCAGGCCTATCTGATCACGATCGATCCGGGCGCCGACACCTGAGCTGCCCCCTTCTGAGTGGTCCATCGACTATGACAGTCTGGATCAAGGAAGGGACGACGAATGCCTGCCAAGAAGCACAAGCCCGAGGAGATCATCGGGAAGCTGCGTGAAGTGGAGATCGTGC
>Ga0209816_1000083_pt1 | contig 72624 bp, 73 predicted proteins | sample CoawatmetaG01DNA_FD_187509 | JGI IMG/M metagenome (GOLD analysis project Ga0209816, IMG submission 187509) | Marine microbial communities from the West Antarctic Peninsula - Coastal water metaG017-DNA (SPAdes) (version 2) | ecosystem: Environmental > Aquatic > Marine > Coastal ...
CCTCCGGCTTATGCCCCGCCCCCGCCCCCGCCGGTGGGTTATGTCGACAATGGTCGCGCATGGCGCTCGGCTGACGGAGTCACTACGGTGACGACCAGCGCAGGTGGCTCGGGTTATTACCAGGGCGGCTATTATTACCCCGGCGCGACGACCACGACGGTCGTAGTGCAGACCGCGCCCGTGGTCACGACGACGACGACGACGGAAACCTATGAAGATGCGGTGACCTACACCCGCCGCGCCAAGGCTGTGCGGCGCCCGATCGCGGCGCATACGAAGACCAAGCGCGTCTGGCGCCCGGCGCCGACCTGCGCCTGCCAATAAGCGAAGCACGGCGCGATGCGGCGATCCGCGTCGCGCCGGCTTTCTCCTGAGTGGTTACCCGATCCCCAAATCCGCCGGTCCGAACGCGGCGGGCAGCAGTTCCGACAAACGGTAGGTCGCGATCGCGTCACCCTCGGCCGCGCCGCAGTGAACGAGCAGGTCGCGGCCGCCCAATTGTGCGGCTTCGTTGAGGATTTGGCGGCAGCGGCCGCACGGGCTGACGGGGGTGGTGCCGGTCGCACGGCCTTCCGCATCCATCGCGCCGCCGATCACGCCCACTGCGACGACTTCGCGCAGCCGTCCGGCCGCGCTGGCCGTGGCGATCGCCACCGTCTCCGCGCAAAGCGACAGGCCGTAGCTCGCATTCTCGACATTCGCGCCGGTGACGAGGCTGCCGTCGGTCATCAGCAGCGCCGCGCCCACCGCAAAGCGCGAATAGGGTGCATGGGCGCGTGTCGCCGCTTCGCGTGCAGCGGCGATCAGATCGGCGGGGGTGGTTTCGGTCATGGTGCGACTACGTCCCAATTCACGGGGCCTTCGATGCCGTCGATGCGGCGCACATCGCTTGCCCGCCACATCTGCCACGGGCGGGCCGGATAGGTGGGGGCGAAGAAGGTGCGCATCGCCCAGATCGGGCGCTCGATCGCGGCGGTGAGCTGATAGGTCGATTCGACGGGCTTGCTGACCCGCAGCATCACCGGCTTGGCGGTGTGCGTCTCGACCATATGGATGAACGTCTTCAGGTCGGCGATCAGCGCGTCGCGATCCGGCCGCGCGGTGCAATCGCCGCGGAAGCTGACGTCGACGGCCATCGGCAACGCGTCGGTGGTGCGGGGCACGAAGGCGTTGACCGCGTTCGCCTGATCCTTCGCCGGCTGGCAGAGAGAATAGAGATGGATCGCGCCGCGGCGTAGCCCGGCATCGGGCAGCGCCGCCCAATTCGCCTCGAACCCCGGATCGCGGCGGTCGGCGCCGGAGGTGGCGACGAGATAGGCGAAGTCGGCGCCGCGCGCACGCACCGTGCCCCATTCGATCGGTCCGGGGCGCTCGTCCAGATCGATGCCCTGCAACGGATATTGGCTGGTCTTGGGATGCCAGGCCGTCGCATAGCTCCACCCACCGATACCGATCGCACCGGCGACGACCATCGCGCCCACCGCTTTCAACATGCCGTAGGCCATCAGCCGCGCAGGTGCAGGACGGAGATCAATGTGAACAGGCGGCGTGCGGTATCGAAATCGACGTCGATCTTTCCCTCCAGCCGTTCGCGCAGCAACGTGGCGGCATCGTTGTGGATGGCGCGGCGGGCCATGTCGACCGTCTCGATCTGCTGCGGTGTCGATGCACGGATCGCTTGGTAATAGCTGTCGCAGATCGCGAAATAGTCCTTGATCGCGCGCCGGAATCGCCCGAGCGCCAGCACCAGCGTCTCAAGATGGGTATCGTCGGCGCGATGGATGTGGATGCCGAGGCGACCCTCCGCCGATTCGATTTTGATCTTGTAGGGGCCGGCATAGCCGTCCGCGTGCTGGCGCTGGGGGGCGAAGTGATTGCCCTCCAACAGGTCGAAGATCGCGATCCGCCGCTCCTGCTCGACATCGGCCGAGCGCCAGCCGATGCTGTGCTCGTCCAGGGTGATGTCGATGATCCGCGGGTCGGCCATACGGTCCGATAGTCGGGTTGAGGCGATCCGACAAATCGTGTCGTCGCGCGAAATTTCGGGTAAGAGCGTCTCCCATGGCGACTCTAGCATTTCCGACCCCGGCGGCCCCCGCCGAACCCCTGCAGCTGCCCCGCAACGTCGAAGCCGAAGCCGCGATGCTGGGCGCGATGATGATCGACAACCGGCTGGCCGACGACCTGATCGACCGGCTGGAACCCGCGCATTTCTACGAACCCGTCCACGGCCGCATCTTCGCCGCGATCAAGACTTTGCGGGTCAACGACATGCTGGCAACCCCCGTCACGCTCAGGCCCATGTTCGAAGCGGATGAGGGGATGAAGGAGCTGGGCGGTCCGTCCTATCTCGCCAGCCTGACCGGATCGGGCGCCGGCCTGATCGGTGCGCGCCAGTTCGCGACGCAGATCTATGACCTCGCGATGCTGCGCGCGCTGGTGCAGGTCGGCCGGACGCTCGTCGAACGTGCGATGGATACGTCCGAGGAGGTCAATCCGCGCGCGCAGATCGAGCTGGCCGAGGAGGAATTGTACAAGGTCGCGGGCGACGGCGGCGCGGAAAACGCCACCAAGACCTTCGCGCAGGCGACGACGATGGCGGTCAAGATGGCCGAGCGTGCGCTGAACAGCGGCGGCAACCTGTCGGGCGTCACCACGGGTCTCGATTCGGTCAACGCCAAGATCGGCGGCATGCACCATTCCGACCTTATGATCCTCGCCGGACGCCCCGGCATGGGCAAGACCTCGCTCGCCACCAACATCGCGTTCAATGCGGCGCGGCGCTGGATGCGCGACATGGAGGACGGCATCCCGCCAAGCGAATCGGTCGGCGCGAAGGTCGTGTTCTTCAGCCTGGAAATGAGCGCCGACCAGCTGGCGACGCGTATTCTGGCCGAACAGTCGCAGATCAGTTCCGAATCGCTGCGCATGGGCAAGATCAGCAAGGCGGAGTTCGGCCAGCTCGCCGCCGCAGCAGCCGAGCTCGAAAAGCTGCCCTTGTTCATCGACGATACCGGCGGCCTGTCGATCAGCGCGCTGCACACGCGCGTGCGGCGCCTGCAACGCCGCCACAACAACCAGATCGGCTTGGTCGTCGTCGACTATCTCCAGCTGCTGACCAGCGGCGGCAAGGGCGGCAAAGAGAACCGCGTGCAGGAAATCTCCGAGATTTCGCGTGGATTGAAGACGCTAGCCAAGGACATGAACGTGCCGGTGCTGGCACTGTCGCAGCTGAGCCGCGCGGTCGAAAGTCGCGAAGACAAGCGCCCGATGCTGTCCGACCTTCGCGAATCGGGATCGATCGAGCAGGACGCAGACATGGTGTGGTTCGTGTTCCGTGAGGATTATTACACCGCGCAGCGCGAGCCCAAGCGCCCGATGGAAGGCGACGAGGCCAAGGTGTTCGAAGATCACGCAAAATGGGCGAGCGACATGGAGCGCGTCTATGGCCTGGCCGAGATGATCGTGGCCAAGCAGCGTCACGGTGCGACGGGCAAGGTGGTGCTGAAGTTCGATCCGACGATCACGAAGTTCAGCGATTACGCGGGGTATTGAGGCAAGCTCCCCATTCCTTCGTCACCCCGGACTTGGTCCGGGGTCCACTCTGCGGCGAGGGGGCGGCCCGCGCCTCCTGCCATCCCCCTGCGGCCCGGTGGACCCCGGACCAAGTCCGGGGTGGCGGAGGGCGGTTCGCCCACCCCGCCGGCAAAATAAACCATGCCCAAGCCATGGCCACGCGCATCGCGTTCAGCCTAGAGCGAGGTAGCCGGTGCGACAGCGCCGGTGACGCATACCCCGTAGGGACACGACATGAGACGAACGATCGCGGCGGCTGCCATGGCGGCCACCATCCTGTCTGCACTGCCCGCGGCGGCGCAGGTGGCGCCCCCGACCGTACAGCCGACGATCCAGCAGGTGCCGGTGCCCGCCAGTGCGGCTGCGCCGGTGGTGCTGCCGCAGATCAGCGAGGCGCAGGCGACGCAGCTGGCGGCGTTGCTGCCCGCCGACACGATCGCCCAGGGACTGAGCCTGAACCCGCGTCCTGAGGACCCGGCGGCGCGCGAGCAATTGGTACGCGACGCGCTGGACCATGCGCGCGCGGTGCATTCGGGGCGGCTCGCCGAAGAGGATTTCCAACGCGACTGGGGCCTGCGGCCGCCGGCCTATGACCCGCTGCCGGGATTCGCCGAAGCCGTCCGCACCGACCGGATCGCGGCGTGGATCGCATCGCTGCCACCACCTTATGCCGGCTACGACGGGCTGAAGGCGGGCTTGGTCCGCTATCGTGCCATTGCCGCGGCGGGCGGCTGGCCGACGCTGGCGGCGGGCCCCGACCTGACGCTGGGGTCGAGCGGCGCGCGCGTACTTGCGCTGCGCCAGCGCCTGGCGGTCGAGGACAAGGACGTCGCGACCAGCGGCACCACCTTCGACGCTGCGTTGCTGGAGGCGGTGCGTCGGGCGCAGCGCCGCTATGGCCTCAATCCCACCGGCACCGTCGCCGGGCAGACGCTGGCGGCGCTCAACGTGCCGGCCATCGCGCGCGTGCGCCAGATCATGGCGAATATGGAGCGCTGGCGCTGGTTGCCGCAGGAGCTGCCCAAGGATCGCGTGCAGGTGAATATCGCCGCGGCGGTGATGACGGTGTTCGACGGCGATGCACCCGTGTTGTCGATGCGCGCGGTGACGGGGCGGCCGGGCGACGAGACGCCGATGCTGTCGTCGATGATCCACAGCGTGGTCATCAATCCGCCGTGGAACGTGCCGACGTCGATCGCGACCAAGGAGCTGTGGCCGAAGGAAAAGAAGAGCCCCGGTTATCTGAAGCGCAACGGCTTCAAGGTGATCGACGGCACCCGGCTGCAGCAGCAGGCGGGCGACCAGAGCGCGCTGGGCCGGTTCAAGTTCGACTTCGACAACAATTTCTCGGTCTATCTGCACGACACGCCGTCGCGCGCGAAGTTCGCGAGCTTCAGCCGGCTCGCGAGCCATGGCTGCGTGCGGCTGGAAAAGCCGGAGCAGCTGGCCGACCTGTTGCTGAAGGGCGATCCGACCTGGACGCCCGAGGCGATCGCCGCGCAGGTGCAGAAGGGCGAGACGGTCCGCGCGCGGTTGCCCAAGCCGGTGGCCGTATACCTGCTCTATTGGACTGCCTTTGCCAGCGGTAACGGGCAGATGAACTTCCGGGACGATCCCTATGGCTGGGATGCGGCACTCGCCGCGAAGATCGAGGCGCGCTCGGCGCGCGCCGTTCTGGCCAGCCGCTGACGAGGAACGACGCAGATGACACGACGCACGATTCGGATGACGACGCTGCTGGCGGCGGCGGGGCTGCTGGCGCTGGCCGCCTGCTCGCGCCCCGAGCCCGAGCAGCCCGCTGGGGAAGACAATGTGGTCGAGACCATGCCGACCGCGGATGCGACGCCCGAGGCGTTGCCCTCCGCCGAGCCGGTGGCCACGCCGACGCCGATCGCCAATGTCGCGGACGTGCCGCCCGAAAAGCCGGTCGCTCCCGATGCGCAGATGATCGAGGATGCCGACGCGACGGGCATGACCGCGCGCGTCTCGCGCGATGATGCGCCGACCGCCGCGGGCAACGACGCGGCGCCGCAATAAGCGACGGTCGCGCCATGACGCGGATGCCGAACCGGCGCGCGCTTCATCGCTGGGGCGTGGCGCTGGCCCTGACGGGACTCGTCGGCGGGAGCGTGCCGGCGCTGGCGGCGCCGCGTCCGGTGTCCGAGATCGTGATGGACGCGCGCGACGGCAGCGTCCTGTATGCGGAAAATGCCGGCATCGTCCGGCGGCCGGCATCGCTGACCAAGATGATGACGCTGTTGCTGACGTTCGATGCGATCGACGACGGCAAGCTCGATCCCAGCGGCTCGATCCTCATCTCGCGCTATGCCGCGAGCCAGCGACCCTCGCGCGTCGGGTTCAAGCCGGGCGCGCGCATGGGGGTGGAGGACGCGATTCGCGCGGTTGCTGTACTCTCCGCCAACGATGTCGCGGTGGCGCTGGCAGAGGCGGTGGGCGGCACCGAGGATCGGTTCGCCCGGATGATGACCGAACGCGCGCGGGCGCTGGGCATGACGGACACGTCCTTCACCAACGCCACGGGCCTGCCCGGCGCGAACCTCAGCACCGCCGAGGATATGGCGAAACTGTCGCTCGCGCTGCTGCGCGAACATCCCAAACGCTATGCGGTGTTTTCGACGCGCTCGTTTAGCTGGGCCGGGCGGCGCGTGCAGAATCACAACCATCTGCTCGGCGCGTTCGAAGGCGCGGACGGGATCAAGACGGGCTATACCGCCGAGGCCGGATTCGCGCTGGCCGCATCGGCGAAGCGCGCCGGCCGGCGATTGATTGCGGTGGTGATCGGCGAACGATCGATCCAGGCGCGCGACCGGCGGGTCGAAAGGCTGCTCGATCAGGGGTTTGCGGAGATTGCCGACGCGCGCAAGGGCGGCGCGAAGGGCTGACCGCCGGCCGTCCGGTCAGCGCCGGACGGCACGCCCCCCGAAGGTCGGCACGCTCTCGCTGCCGTCCGCCGCCAGCGCGGATACGGCGAAGAAGGTGTCGTCGACCGGCACCTGCGCGATCGTCGTCTGATCCCCCTGTACGTCGCGCGCGGTGCTCCAGTCCTGCGTGTCGTTCGCGCGCCAGCGGACACGATAGCCCGCGGCGCCCGGCACCGGCGTCCAGCTGACCTTCGTGTCGCGCGACAGGTCGCCCGACAGCGTCACGGCGGCCGGCGCAGCGGGAGCGGCGGCGAGGCGGGCGATCGTCGCAGCGTTGATGGCGGTCACTTTGGCCAGATAGGCGAAGTCCATACGGTCGATCGTGTCGCCATAGGTCACGCCGGCTTCGGTGCGCAGGTCCTGATGCTGCGCGTCCCAATTCTCTGCACCGACCGAGAAGCGGACCGCGGGATAGCCGCGCTTCAGGAACGGTTCGTGGTCCCCACCGCGGCCAAAGCGATCGGGGCGGCGGTCGATCACCACGTCGAGGCCGCCGGGGATGCGGCGGGCGATGCCGTCGATCACCTTGGCGAGCGCGCGGCTGGGGCCGTCGTCCTCGCCGCCATCGCCGCGGCGGCGCATCTGGCCGGGCAGGTCCTCGGCGGCGCGAATGCCTTCGGAAAAGACGCGGACGCGGCCGGCGTCCTTCACGCCGCCCTGGCCGATCGAATTGCCGACGATATCGTTGTTGAGCATCGCGCTGACCTGCCAGCCGCGCTGCTGCGCGGTATCGGCGAGCAGTTCGGCGCCCCACAGCCCCTGTTCCTCGGCCGAGAAGGCGACGTAGATGATCGTCGCATCGAATTGCCGCTTCGACAGCAGGCGCGCGGTCTCCAGTACCAGCGCAACGCCAGAGGCATCGTCGTTGGCGCCGGGGGCGTCGTGCGTCGCGTCCATCACGTCGGTGACGCGGCTGTCGATGTGGCCGCCGACGATGATGACGCGATTGGGATCGCGGCCGGGCTGGATGCCCAGCACATCCTCGACCACGACGCCATTGGGTGCGCGCGGACCGGTGAAGCGGCGGCTGATCCGCTCGACCCGGATGCAGCCGCCGCAATTCTTGCCGATCGCGGTCAGCTGCGCCGCCATCCAGTTGCGTGCGGCGCCGATGCCGCGCTTGGGGTCGGTGGTGGATGACAGCGTGTGGCGCGTGCCGAAGCCGACCAGCGCGGTCACGTCGCCGCGCAGGCGGGCGGCGCTGGGCATCGGCGGTGCGGGGGGCGGTGCGGGGGGCGTGGCGGCCGCAACGGCGGCGGCGAGAAGCGGCGCGAGGATCATGGCCGACGGTGTGGACCGCCGCGCGGGTCGGCTCAAGAGGGAAGGCGCGGATTTATCCGGCACGCCAGCGGCTTGGCCGGTGCGCCATCCGAGTTGTCAGTGGTGCAGGGTTGTCAGTGGTGCAGGTGCGAGGGGACGTCGCCGCACTGGCTGATCATGTCGATCACGCCGCTGAGATGCGCGGCGGCGATGCCTTCGCCCAGTTCGTCGAGCGTCTGCAGCGCCTGGGTCAAGAGCGCCAGCGTGTCGATGTATCGCGCCACAGGTATCATGCTGGTCTCCAAGATGTCCTATTTTATGCTATTCAAAAGCAAATTTCCATTGTTTTTTCATTGGGTTCAGCTGAGGCGATCGATTGCCTCACGGGTCAGCGAGCCGGGGATAATCATGACCGGGACGGGCAGGGCGCCTGCGTCGGTCCCGGTGAAATGCGCGACGAGCTTGCCCGGCGCACCGCCGGCCGCCGCGCCCAGCACCAGCGCGGCGATATCGGGATTGGCCGCAATGATCTCGCGGATGATCCGCGGGCCGTCGCCCTGACGGACGGTGATCGCCGGCTTCAGGCCGGATTCGGCGACCAGCGTGCCCGCGGCGGCGGCGACGAGTCCTTCGGCGTGTTGCAGCGCCTCTTCCTCGATCGTCGCCTGCACGCCGCCGAAGGCGATGAACTCCTGCGGCGGGATCAAAGTGAGAATTTCGACGCCGCCGCCGGTCTTCACGGCGCGGCGCGCTGCAAAGCGCAGCGCGATCTCCGCCTCCGGGCTATCGTCGATCACGACCAGGTAGATCCGCATGGCTGCTCCCCTTTTCCGTTACGTGCCGCGTGGATGAAGCGCGTGCAAGGGTTGACCCCCCGGCTTTGCGGCGCGAAGGAGCAATCCGCTCCCCAGGCAAGAGGACCTGCATGTCGATCGAGATCAAGATGCCCGCGCTGTCGCCGACGATGGAGGAGGGTACGCTGGCCAAATGGCTCGTCAAGGAAGGCGACACCGTCAAGAGCGGTGACATCATGGCCGAGATCGAGACGGACAAGGCGACGATGGAGTTCGAGGCGGTCGACGAAGGCACGATCGCCAAGATCCTGATCGCCGAAGGCACCGACGGCGTGAAGGTCGGCGCGGTGATCGCGATCCTGGCCGAAGAAGGCGAAGACGCCGCCTCCGTATCCGCTCCGACGAAGAGCGAGACGCCGCAGCCGGCCGCCAAGGAATCGGAGGCCAAGCCCAACCCCGCCGATCCCAACAAGACCGGCAGCGAGGCGAAGCCCGTCGAACGCACCGTCACGCAGGCGGAGGACCACGGTCGTCCCGCCGATGCCGGCGCATCCGACAAGGGCGGCCGCGTCAAGGCGAGCCCGCTCGCGCGCCGTATCGCCGCTGACAAGGGCATCGACCTGTCCGGCCTGAGCGGTTCCGGGCCGAACGGCCGCATCGTGAAGGCGGACGTCGAGGGCGCCAAGCCCGGCGCCGCTCCGGCTGCCGCAAAGGCCGACGCCGCCCCCACCGCCGCTCCGGCGCCGGTCGCTGTGGCCAAGCCCGCCACCGTGCCGGATATCCCGCACGAGGCGACCAAGCTCAGCAACATGCGCAAGACGATCGCGCGCCGCCTGACCGAATCGAAGCAGACGGTGCCGCACATCTACCTGACGGTGGATATCCAGCTCGATGCGCTGCTCAAGCTGCGCGGCGAGCTGAACGCCAGCCTGGAAAGCCGCGGCGTCAAGCTGTCGGTCAACGACATGCTGGTGAAGGCGCTGGCCCAGGCGCTCATCGCGGTGCCCAAGTGCAACGTCATGTTCACGCCGGACCAGCTGATCAGCTTCAAGCGCGCCGACATCTCGGTCGCGGTGTCGACCCCGTCGGGCCTGATCACGCCGATCGTCGTCGGCGCGGACACCAAGAGCCTGTCGGCGATCTCCACGGAAGTGAAGGACCTCGCTGCGCGCGCCAAGGACAACAAGCTGAAGCCGGAGGAATTCCAGGGCGGCACCGCGTCGATCAGCAACATGGGCATGTTCGGCATCAAGCAGTTCGAAGCGGTCATCAACCCGCCGCAGGGCATGATCATGGCGATCGGCGCGGGCGAGAAGCGTCCGTATATCGTCAACGGCGAACTGGCGGTCGCGACCGTCATGTCGGCGACCGGCAGCTTCGATCACCGCGCGATCGACGGGGCCGATGGCGCCGAGCTGATGAAGGTGTTCAAGGATCTGGTCGAGCGTCCGCTCGGCATGCTCGCCTGACCGGGAAACGCCTGCGATGACGCGTCTGGCTTTCCTGTCCCGCCTGCCGATCTCGCGCGCGGCGATGGAGGTGATCTCCATCGCAGCGGGCCTGATCGCGGCCGTGGCGATGACCTGGGCCGCCGCCTGGTCCTATCCGCTGGGCCGTGAGGTGATCTGGTGGTGCGGCGCCGCCGCGATGGTCGCGACGGTGCTGATGGGCATCGGCCCGCTGCGCCGTGCCCGCGCTGCCGATCGGATGAGCGCATGAGCGGCCTGCCGGACGGATCGCCGACGATCCGCGTCACCGCCATGCCTGCCGACGCCAACCCCTATGGCGACATCTTCGGTGGCTGGCTGATGGGACAGATGGACTTGGCCGCAGGCTCTGTCGCCTCGCGCCATGCCGGCGGCCGGGCGGTGACGATCGCCTGCGACGCGATGAAGTTCCACGCGCCGGTGCTCGTCGGCGACGAGGTGTCGGTCTATGCCAGCCTCGTCGCGGTCGGCAACACGTCGATGACGATCGAGGTCGAGGCATGGCGCCGCGCCCGTCATGCCAACGATGCGTGCAAGGTGACGCAGGCGCGCTTCGTCTTCGTCGCCACCGACACCAACCGCCAGCCCCGGCGCGTCGCGTCGTTGCCGGCGTGACATTCTGATCTCTTCTCTCCCCAAACTCCTTTCCCCAGGGAACGACCATGGCTGACACCTACGATCTCATCGTCCTCGGCTCCGGCCCCGGCGGCTATGTCTCGGCGATCCGTGCCAGCCAACTCGGCATGAAGGTCGCGATCGTCGAGCGTGAACGCCTCGGCGGCATCTGCCTCAACTGGGGCTGCATCCCGACCAAGGCGCTGCTGCGCACGTCGGAGGTCTATCACTATATGACCCACGCCGATGCCTATGGGCTGAAGGCGGACAATGTCGGCTTCGACCTTGGCAAGATCGTCGATCGCAGCCGCAAGGTGGCGGGGCAGCTCAACGCCGGCGTCAAAGGCCTGATGAAGAAGAACAAGGTCACGGTGGTCGAGGGCTTCGGCACGCTGACCGGCAAGGGCAAGCTCAGCGTCAAGCAGGGCGACAAGACCGTCGAGCTTGCCGCCAAGCACATCATGGTCGCCACTGGCGCGCGCGCGCGCGACCTGCCGTTCGCCAAGGCCGATGGCAAGCGCATCTGGACCTATCGCCACGCAATGGTGCCCGAAGTGATGCCGACCAAGCTGCTGGTCATCGGATCGGGCGCGATCGGCGTCGAGTTCGCCAGCTTCTACAACGACATGGGCGCCGACGTGACGATCGTCGAGATGCTCGACCGTATCCTACCGGTCGAGGATGCCGAAGTCAGCGAATTCATGACCAAGGCGCTGACCAAGCAGGGGATCAAGATCCTCACCAAGTCGGGCCTCGAAAAGCTGGAGCCGGGCGCGAACGGCGTCACCGCCGCGATCAAGGACGCAGACGGCAAGGTCACCAGCACCGAATTCAGCCATGCGATCGTCGCGATCGGCATCGTGCCGAACACCGAGAATATCGGGCTGGAGGCGCTGGGCGTCGAGACGGAGCGCGGCCACATCAAGGTCGACGGCTACGGCCGGACGAACGTCGAGGGCATCTACGCGATCGGCGACGTCACCGGCGCGCCCTGGCTGGCGCATAAGGCGAGCCACGAAGGCATCGTCTGCGTCGAGAAGATCGCCGGCCAGAACCCGCACCCGTTCGAGACGTGGAACATCCCCGGCTGCACCTACAGCCGCCCGCAGGTCGCCAGCGTCGGCCTGACCGAAACGAAGGCCAAGGATGCGGGCCATGACGTGAAGGTCGGCAAGTTCCCCTTCATTGGCAACGGCAAGGCGATCGCGTTGGGCGAGGCGGAAGGCTTCATCAAGACGGTGTTCGACGCCAAGACCGGCGAGCTGCTGGGTGCGCACATGGTCGGCGCGGAAGTGACCGAGCTGATCCAGGGCTATGTCATCGCGCGCCAGCTGGAAACGACTGAGCACGAGCTGATGGAAACGGTGTTCGCGCACCCCACGCTGAGCGAGATGATGCACGAAAGCACGCTCAGCGCCTACGGTCGCGCGCTGCACTTCTAGGGCGGTAAGACGCCGAGATTTACCGTCATTGCGAGCGCATGCGAAGCGATCCAGAGCCGTACCACGACGCCCTGGATTGCTTCGCTGCGCTCGCAATGACGACGTCCGTCGACTAATCGCGCACTGATGGACACGAGGCGATGAACCGAGCGTCTGATCCACATACCGACCGCGTCACCGCCGCGCGCGTGGCGCTTGCGGTCGCGATCCTGTTCGGCGGCAGCCTTGCCCTGTTCTGGCCGGGCTACGTCTCATACGACAGCCTCGCCCAATATCGGCAGGCGCTTAGCGGCCGGTATGACGACTGGCACCCGCCGGCGATGGCGCATCTGTGGGCGCTGTTCGGCGCCCATGGCCCCGCACCGATGCTGGTGCTTCAGATGCTCTGCTATTGGGGTGGCTTCGGCGCGCTAGCGGTGACGCTGACCGCGCAGGGGCGGCGGCTGGCGGCGCTCGCGATCCTGGGGCTGGCGTGCTGGCCGGCGCTGCTCGGCTGGCAGGCGGTGGTGCTGAAGGATCTGCAGATGCTCGCGGCGCTGCTGGCGGCGACCGGGCTGGTCGCGACGTGGCGGCTGCGCGGGATGCGCGTGCCCGCGGGGGCATGGGCGGCGGCGGGGTGTCTGGCGGGCTATGCGATGCTGGTCCGCGCCAATGCGGTCTTTGCCGTCTTGCCGCTGGCGGCGATGGCGGCGATCCCGCCGCGCTGGACGGTCTGGCGGCTGGCGGCGATCGCTGTGGCCGTACCGTTGGTGCTTGCGGCGGCGGGGCCGATCAACCATCGGCTGCTCGGCGCGGGCGCGAGCGGGGTGGAGCGGACGCAGGCGATGTATGACCTGTCGGGCATTGCGGTCGCGACCGACGACACGGACACCGGCCTGACGCGGCCCGAGATCGCGACGCTGCGGGCCAAGACTTGCGTGCGCCCGTTCTTCTGGGACCCGCTGGGCGACGGCGGGCGATGCGGGGCGGAGACGGCCAAGCTGCGCGCAGCGTCGGTCGGGGCGCTCTACGGCGCGCTGGCGCGGGCCGTGCTACATCATCCGCTCGCCTATGCCGCGCATCGGCTGGCCCATCTGAATGCGACCGATCGCTGGCTGGTGCCCCTGCATTGGTATGGCGCGGCGCCGCCCGTGGCCAACGAGCCCAACCCCTATGATTTCCGCGTGCCGGGCAAGGCGGCGGGGCGTTGGCAGCAGCTGGCCGGCGTGCTCGTCGAAACGCCATTCGGCTGGCCGGTGCTCTGGGCGGTGCTCGCCGTCATCGGTCTGGCCGCGACATGGCGGGCGGAGGATGCGGCGGGCGGCCTCGCGGCGGCGCTGTTCGCCTCGGCGGTCGGGCAGGAGGCGAGCTTTGCCGTGATCAGCATCGCGTCCGACCTGCGCTATCATCTGTGGGCGATGACAGCGACCGCGATCGGCTGGGTGGTGCTGGGCCGCATGCCGCGGGGCCGATGGGCGTGGGGTGCGGTGATCGTCGTGCTCGTCGGCGGGATCGCGGCGCGCCTCTGGCTGCCGCAGGCGGCGCAGACCTATAGCGGGATGCTCGGCTGATCGCGTGCAACTGTGGCAGCGGGCGATCGTTGGCGGCGCGCAAGGAGAGCGATGCGATGGCCGACGATCACGAACAGATCTACAAGGATTTCAAGGACGCGGTGAACATGGCGCCGGCCGAACTCGAGAAATTCCTCGACACCGATGACAGCAAGCGCGTGGGCTGGAAGGGCGAGGACGGCGAGGGATCGGGCGAGAGCGTCGGCCACAAATCGGGCAAGCGGATCGTTGCGATCAAGCGCAAGGCCAAGGCGGACCTGACCGACGACGATTATGCGCATATGAAGAAGGTGGTCGGCTATGTCCGCCGCCATCTAGCGCAGGGCGGACCCGACAAGGACAAGGCACACAGTGACTGGCGCTATTCGCTGATGAACTGGGGGCACGACCCCGAGAAATAGGGTCAGGCGGCGGCCGAGGCGTTCCAGCTGCGCGCGACGAGCGCGCGGGCGTCTTCGACACTGAGCGGGCGGCTGAAGAAGAAGCCCTGCACCTTCGTGCAGCCCAGCTCTTGGACGAGCCGGTGCTCCTCCTCGGTCTCGACGCCCTCGGCCGTGGTCGCCATGCCCAGGCTCTGGGCGAGGGCGACGACGGCGCGGATGATCGCCACCGCTTCCTTCACGCCGCTCGACGCGCCCTGCACGAAGCTGCGGTCGATCTTGATCGACGAAAAGCGCGTGCGCGACAGATAGCCGAGGCTGGAATAGCCGGTGCCGAAATCGTCCAGGCTCAGCCGGATGCCGAGCGACAGCAGCTGGTCCAGAACCTTCGTCGTGCCGAGCCCTTCGTGCAGGAACACGCTTTCGGTGACCTCCAGCTCCAGCCGTTCGGGGGGCAGGCGCGAGTTGGCGAGGGCGGAGGCGACGACGGCGACGAACTGCGGGTTTTGCAGCTGGTCCGGCGACACGTTGACCGCGATGCGGACGGTCGACGGCCATTGCGCGGCTTCGGCGCAGGCGGTCCGCACGACCCATTCGCCGATCGGCCCGATCAGGCGCGATTCCTCGGCCAGGGGGACGAATTTCTCGGGCGAAATCAGCCCCAGCTCGGGGTGGCGCCAGCGCAGCAACGCCTCGAAACCGGTCAGCCGCCCGTTCCCGGCATCGACCACGGGCTGGTATTGCAGGTGGAGCTCGTTGCGTTCCACCGCCTGTCGCAGCGCCATTTCGAGCACGCGGCGCTCCTCCGCCTGGACGTGGAGTTCGGGTTCGTAGGCGTGGTAGACGCCGCGGCCCGCATCCTTGGCGCGATAGAGGGCAAGGTCGGCGGAGCGGATCAGCATCTCGGCTGTCCGCCCGTCGCGCGGACCGATCGCCAGGCCTACCGACGCGCCGATGTAGAGCGTGTGCGCGTCGATCTCATAGGGTTGCGACAGCGTGTCGATGATGCGGCGGGCGAGCGCCTCGACCGCGTCGATCCGCGTCGCGTCGCGCACGACGACGGCGAATTCGTCACCGCCCAGCCGTCCACAGACGGTGGAGGCGTCCATCAATTGCGCCAGCCGTGCCGACACGCGGGCGAGCAGACGGTCGCCGATAGGATGGCCGAGCGTATCGTTGACCGCCTTGAACCGGTCGAGATCGATCATCATGAAGCTGCAGCGCTGGCCGTTGCGCTCCGCCTCCGCCATCGCCTGAACCAGCGTTTCGTTGATCATCAGGCGGTTGGGCAGGCCAGTCAGCGTGTCGAAGCGCGCCATCCGGGCGATGCGATCGGCGCTCATACATTGTTCGGTGACGTCGGACCCGACGCCGCGGAAACCGCAGAAGCTGCCCTTTTCGTCGAATCGCGGGCTGGCCGAGACCTGCCACCAGCGCTGCTCGCCATTCACCTCAACCGGGATGCGCAGGTCGCGGAAGCTCTCGCGCGCCTTCATCTTGGCGGCGAGCTCGCGCAGTGCGTCGGAAAAGTGGCCCGTGTCCCATGCCGGCCCGGCGAGGACGCGCAGGAAGGACTGGCCGTTGATCGCGATCGGATCGAGGCCGCAGGCATAGGCGAAGCGCGGCGAGGCCTTGACGATCTGCTTGCCCGCGTCGGTTTCCCACAGCCAGTCGGCGGCGGTCTCTTCGAATTCGCGCAGCAGCAGGCTGACGGTGTCGTTCCGTTCGGCGAGCGCGATCTGGACCGCGCGGATCACCACCAGCGCGCGCGCGCGATGGAGGCAGATGACGATCAGCATGACGGTGAACAGCGCCGTCGCCGCGGCGCCGGTCGGGCTGCCGTCCAACGCGATGCCCAGCGACACGGCGGCGCCCAATCCGCCCAAAAAGGCGATCGTCGCCAGCGCCAGCGGTGCCATCGCCATCGCGCCCGCGGTCATCAGCAGCGCGAGGATCATCCAGAGGGCGTAGGTGCCGTGCGAGCCGGGATCGACGCGAAAGGCGAAGACGGGAACCGCCCAGACGACGGCGAGCGCCACCCCTTCCCACAGCGTGGTGCGGACGTCGCGGGCGCTGGCATAGCCGCCGTCGCGGTGATGCGTGCTCAGGCGGCGGATCGCCACGGCGACCGCCACGATGCCGACCAGCGCGGCCCAGCCGATCAGATACGTTAGGGGCTCGTTGCCCGCGAACAGGGGAACGACCAGGGCCGCGCCGATCAGATTCGCGGCGAGCAGGAACAGCGCCAGATGGCGCCCTGCATCGAGCTGTTTGGATCGGATCCGTGCCCATTGCGCGGCATCGGCGCCGTCGGTCAGGCCCAGCAATTGGGCGAATCCGATCGTTTCGGAATCGAGGGTTTGGAGCGGCGCGACTGTCACGCCTGAGATGGTAAGGTGTTGAACGTTTACGGATAGTTAGGGCGGCGCCGGTTCGCCGCCCTGACGACCGAATTATGCGGCGATCGGATAGGGCTTGATGTCGCCGCTGAGATACAGGTTGCGCGCCTTGGCCCGGCTGAGCTTGCCCGAGCTGGTGCGCGGCAGCGTGCGCGGCGGGATCAGCTCGATCACGCAGTTCATGCCGGTGACCGACCGGACGCGCTCGCGGATTTCGTCGCGCAGGCGCAGCCGCTCGGCATCGTCGCTGCTGCGGCACTGGACGAGGACAGCGGGGGTCTCCTCACCGCCGGGCGTCGTGATCGCGAAGGCGGCGATGTCGCCCGACTTGAAGCCCGGGAGCTGTTCGACCGCCCATTCGATGTCCTGCGGCCAGTGGTTCTTGCCGTTGACGATGATCATGTCCTTGGCGCGGCCGACGATATAGATGTAGCCGTCCGACATATAGGCCATGTCGCCGGTATCCAGCCAACCGTCGACCATGCAGGCGTCGGTTGCCTCCTGATCGCGGAAATAGCCGACCATGACGCTGGGGCCCTTGCACCACAATTTGCCGATCGCACCGTCGGGCAGGGGCGTGCCGTCCTCTTCGCGGATCTCGACCGTCATGTCGCGCACCGGCTTGCCGCAATTGACGATGGCGCGGAAGCGCTGCGGGCGGGGGCCGTCGTTGGCAGCGAGCGAATCGCCCCCGCCCGACAGCTGCGTTTCCTCGACCAGCTCGACGCGGATGCCTTCGCCCGGCGGCATCAGCGATACGGCGAGCGTCGCTTCGGCAAGGCCGTAGCTGGGCAGGAAGGCACTCGCCTTGAAGCCCGCATCGGCGAAGGCGTCGACGAACGCCTGCATCACATCCGGGCGGATCATGTCGGCGCCATTGCCCGCGACGCGCCAGCGCGACAGGTCGAACCGCTCGGCGGCCTTGGTCTGCGACGACATGCGGCGCGCGCAGATGTCGTAGCCGAAGGTCGGCGAATAGGACAAAGCAGTGCCGTCATGGCGCGAGATCATGTCGAGCCAGGCGAGCGGGCGGCGCGCGAAATCCTCGGTCTTCAGGTAATCGGTCGAGACCTGGTTGGCGATCGGCGACAGGAAGCAGCCGACGAGGCCCATGTCGTGATACCAGGGCAGCCAGCTGATGCAGCGATCGGTGCCGTCGATCTGCATGCCGTGGCTGTGCGCGGCGAGGTTGTTGAGCAGCGCATGGTGCGTGATCGCGACGCCGTGCGGGAAGCGGGTCGAGCCGCTGGAATATTGCAGGTACGCGATCTGCTCACCATGCGCCTGCGGCAGCATGGCCTCCGGTGCCGCGCGGGTCGCGAATTCGGACCAGTCGATGCCGTCCGTGCCCGCAAGCCGCGCAGCCTCTGCCGCCATCGCGCTGAGTTCGGGCGGGAAGATCAGCATCTTGGGGTCACAGCTCGCCAGCTGGACGCGCAGCTGCTCGATATACGAGTCGCGGCCGCCAAAGCTGGTCGGCAGCGGCAGCGGAACCGGCCAGGCGCCGGCATAGATGGTGCCGAAGAACAGCGCGGCGAATTCGGGCCCGGTTTCGGCGACCAGCGCGATGCGGTCCTCGGGCTGCACGCCCGCCGCGATCAGGCGATAGGCGGCGGCGATCGCGTCGCTGCGCAGCTCGGCAAAGGGATAGGGGCGCGCCAGCGTGCCGCGCGCGTCATGGAAATTCAGCCCGCGCACGCCGGTGGCAGCATAGTCCAGCGCCTCGCCCAAGGTGGCGAAATCGGCGAAGCGGCGCGGCAGCGCGTCGAGCGTCGGGGTAGGGGCCGGTCGGGGAGTCGGCGAAGCCGCAGACTGATCGGTCATCGAAATTCCTGTTCACGCGCCGCTATCATGCGGCTGTCATATCCTGGCGCTTTAACGCGCGATCAACGTTCTCATTCCGTTGCCACTGTGGCAACAACATGGCCATGCCCGCCGAACGTCGCCCTCCGCGTCCCCTGGACGCTGCCGCGCTCGACCGACTGGCGCTGCGCTACGTCGAACGGTTCGCGACGACGCAAGGCAAACTGGCGGATTATCTGCGGCGCAAGGTGCGCGAAAGGGGCTGGGAGGGCGAGCCCGCCGATCCGGCAGCGATCGCCGCGCGCATGGCGGCGCTGGGCTATGTCGACGACCGCCTCTACGCCGAGAGCAAGGCGGCGGCGCTGGCGCGGCGCGGGCTGGGCGCACGACGGGTCGGCGCGGCGCTGCGTCAGGCGCATGTTGCGGACGTGGCGGAGGATCTGGCGCCGGACATCGCCGCGCGGGCGCTGACCGCCGCGCTCACCTTTGCGCGGCGACGGCGCGTCGGACCGTTCGGGCCAGAGGTCGCGGACCGCGCGCTCCGTGACCGGCAGCTCGCCGCGATGCTGCGCGCCGGCCATCCGCTCGACCTGTCCCGACGCATCCTGGCGGCGCGCGACCTGTCCGATCTGGGGCTCGAATCGGACGATGAGGCTGCGGTTCAAGCCTTTTTCTTGCCCTGAGCGGCCTAAAAACCCGCAAAGGCTTTCGTTTCATAATTGCGGCTGCGACGAACCGTGCTAGCGTGTCGGCGACAGGGGTGCAGTGATGCGTGGCGAGCCGCAACGGGAGTGCGACGAGCGAGACGACGGGCAGATGCCCGGCGACCGCGAACGCGCGTTCGGCCGACAGGTGGAATCCGGGGATACGATCGACACCGCCGCGCCGGACGCGACGACCCGCGCCGCCGTCGCAGACGATGGCCCCATCGCGATCGGCGGCGTCGTCAAATGGTTCGACGCGACGCGCGGCTTCGGCTTCGCGGTGGCGGACGATCCGGCCTATGGCGACGTGCTGATCCATTTTTCGGTGTTGCAGCCGCACGGCCGGCGCAGCCTGCCCGAAGGGGCGCGGGTGGAGACGCTGTCGGTGCAGCGCGGCCGCGGCTATCAGGCGCGCGAAGTGATCGGCATCGACCTGACCAACGCGATCGAGGATGCGCCCCGGCCGCCGCGCAATCCCGATCGCGTCGATCCGCTCAGCCTGATCGATGCGGCCGGCGCGTTCGAAGGCGCGGTGGTGAAATGGTTCAACCGGCTGAAGGGCTATGGTTTCCTGGTCCGCGATGCGGATGGGGCGGACGTGTTCGTCCATATGGAAACGCTGCGTCGTGCGGGGCTGGCGGTGGTCGAACCCGGCCAGCGGTTGCGCGCGCGGATCGTCGCGGGCAACAAGGGGCCTCTGGCGGTCAGCGTCGAAGAGGAAGCGTGATGACGATCCCGATGGGTGTGCGTGGCAGGCGGCTGGCGCTGGCCGCCGCCATGGCGCTGACGATGGCGACCACGGCCTGCTCGTCGGGCGCGAAGGACGGTGACGCCACCGCGTCGCAGGCCAAGACGCTGTTGCCGATTACGATCACCAGCGCCAACGGCACGCATAAGTTTACGGTGGAACGCGCGGTGACGCACGCTGAGCAGGAACGCGGGCTGATGTATCGCACCGACCTGAAGCCCGATGGCGGCATGCTGTTCTGGCCGTATCCGCCGGAGGGCGGCGGTCCGCGTCAGGCGAGCTTCTGGATGAAGAACACGCCGACGCCGCTCGACATCCTGTTCATCCGCGCCGACGGCACGATCGCGACGATCGCCGAAAATGCCGTGCCCTTCTCCGAAACGCCGGTCCTGTCGCGCGAGCCGGTGGCCGCAGTGCTGGAACTGGTCGGCGGCCGCGCGGCAGACCTTGGCATCGCCGAAGGCGACAAGGTGACCTGGGCCAAGTGAGGGGGCGGCCCGACCGCCGACGCTCTTCGCGCGGATTCTCGTCACGGCCGTCATCCCCGATCGCGATCCCCTGTTGAAGGGCGCAGCGGACACGGGTAAGCGCTGAGCCACTATGGGCATCAACCTCAATCCCTTCACCTGGTGGACCGGCGCGTCGTGGGGCACGATGCTCTATGGCCTGCGCGGCATGGCGCAGATGGGCACCGACCAGCTCGGCAACGTCTATTACGAAGGCGGCAAGGACGGCAGCGGCCGCAAGCGGCGCTGGGTGATCTATGAGGGTGCGAACGATGCCAGCCGGGTGCCGCCCGAATGGTTCAGCTGGCTGCACCATCACATCGACGACGTGCCCGATCGCGCGCTGCCGCCGGTGCGTGCGTGGCAGAAGCCGGCGATCCCCAACATGACCGGCACGCCGCTCGCCTATCGTCCCTCGGGCTCGCTGGAGAAGGGCGGCAAGCGCGCCGCCGCGACCGGCGATTACGAGGCGTGGACGCCCGAAGGGTGAGTCCACGGATCGGCCGCTGGCTGGCCGCCGGCGTCCTGCTGGTCGCGCTCGCGGTGGCCGGCGTCTTCGGCTATCGCGCTTGGCATGGTAGTAACGGCCCGGCGAACCGGACGGTCGCGACGCAGGACCTGCCCGCCGATCCCGCCAAGGGCGACGGGATCGAGACGATCGCCGCCTCCGATACGACGCTGCCCACCGGCGGTACGCCGATGGCCGAGCGGGTCGCCGTCGTCGGCCTGCTCAACAAGCGCAACGGCGTTAGCCGCGACCTGACGCTGAAGCCGGGGCAGGCGGTGCGCGTCGGCGATGCGATCGTGCGCCTGCGCGCCTGCGAAAAGACCGCGCCGTGGGAGCAGGATCCGCTGACCGGCGCCTTCGTCCAGCTCGACGTGCGCGGCACCGACCGGCACTGGCGTCGCGCCTTTTCCGGCTGGCTGTTCAAGGAACGGCCGGCGCTGAACGTCGTCCAGCACCCCGTCTATGACGTGTGGACCAAGAGCTGCACGATGTCCTGGCCGGAAACCGGCCCCGACACGGTGTCGGCGGCGAGTGGCGGCGCGGCGCGCTCCAGCGCGAAGAAATCGGGCGGGGCGGACGCCGATGCGAGCGAGGGCGACGATGCGGCGCCCGCCGACGAGCCGGTCGCCCCGTCGAGCGCGCCGGCCAGTAACGCGCAATAATCGCTCCGGTCGATCTCCACCGCGCCCAATGAGGCGAGGTGGGGCGTCTGGAACTGGCAGTCGAGCAAGGTGAACCCGCCGGCCTTGAGACGCGCGACGAGCCAGGCGAGCGCGACCTTCGACGCATCGGTCCGTCGGCTGACCATCGATTCGCCGAAAAAGGCCCGGCCCAGCGCCAGGCCGTACAGGCCGCCGACCAGATCGTCGCCGTCCCAGCATTCGATCGAATGCGCATAGCCCATGCGGTGCAGCGTCACGAACACCTGCTCGATGCCGCTGTTGATCCAGGTTTCCGGGCGATCGTCGGCGCTTTCGGCGCACAGCTGGATCATTCGCTCGAAGGCGGTGTCGGCGGTGACGCGAAAGCGGTCACGCGCGATCGTTTTGCGCAGCGACGCGGAGAGGTGGAAGCCATCGATTGGCAGGATCGCACGGGTGCGCGGTTCGACCCAATAGACGCTGTCGGCGTCGCGGTGATCCGCCATCGGGAAGACGCCCATGGCATAGGCGCCGAGCACGAGTTTCGGGTCGAGCGTCTCCATCGCCGGCCAAGGTGGCGGCGCCCAGGGGCGATGGCAAGGTGGTCCGCTCCGGCCGGACGACGGGCGGCCGTACGGGCCTAGATCCGGGCGACCCGCATCCCGCGCCGGATCAGCGCGCCACCCGCTTCTCGATCGCGCGCCACAGCTCGCCGAAGGCGGTCGCGGCGGCGCTGCGCGGCGCATAGGTGGCGACGGGCGCGCGATGATCCGCCATCGCTTCGACCGCACTCGCCATCGGGATCGCGGGCCAGTCGGGCTGCGCGGCGAGCGCGGCGGCGTGCAGGCGGCGGCGGCGGTCGACCATCATGTGGACGGGCAGAACCGGCACCTTGCCGCCGAGATGGCGCACCACTTCCTCTGCGGCGCGTTGCGCCAGGGCGGAGGGGATGATCGGCATCACGATCAGGTCGGCGGCGCGGATCACCTGCTCGCTGGTTTCGGTAAGCCCCGGCGGACAATCGAGCAGGACGTGATCGTAACTGCCGAGGTCGGCGACCAGCTTGTCGAGCCGCCGCTTCTTGCCGAGATCGTGCAGGAGCACGTCGAGGTCGCGCAATGATGCGTCGGCGGGGATCAGGTCGAGCTTCGCGATCTCGGTCGGGCGGGCGTGGCGCGCGACCTTCGTATCCTTCGTGAACAACGCGCGCGCCTGATCGCCCGCGGGATCGCGACCCAGCACCCAGCTGCTCGCCGCCTGGGGATCGAGGTCCCACAAGGCGGTGCGCCGCTTCGACAGGGTGGCGGCACAATAGGCCAGATTGACGGCCAGCGTGGTTTTGCCGACGCCGCCCTTCGAACTGTAGATCGCGATCGTTGCCATGGGGCGGGATCGTACCGTTCTGGACCCGATGGGGCAATGCGCCATCCGCGCCATGAGGGAAACTGGGGGCTGGCCCGAGCAAAGGTGCTTTGTCGGGCGCGAGGCCGCCCGATACGGACCGGACGCAAGACGCGGCGGCATCGGGTGGCGATGCGCTGCGTCGCTGTCGGGATCGGGAGTTCGATATGCTGCGCCGTGCCGTCCTTGGGTCTGCGATCCTGCTTGCCGTGTCGCTTGCATCGTCGACGGGTGGGCGGGCAACCGGGCCGGTGCGCAAGACCGTGCCGATCGTTTCGCGGCCCGGCGTGTGGCAGGCGCCGGCCGGTGGGCGGCAGGAGCCGTTATGGGCGGCCGCCGTCCCGCTCGCCAAGCCGGACAGCGGGGATGCGCCGGAGGAAACCGGCAACGGTTCGGCGATCGTCGGCGGGCGGATGTGGCATTGGGCGGGATCGATCACGCGGCCGACGATGACGGTGTTCCGGCCGCAGGGGCGCAACACGGGCACGGCCATGCTGGTCCTGCCGGGCGGCGGCTTCACCGTCGTCGCGATGGACCTGGAGGGGACCGAAATCTGCGACTGGGCGGTGCGGCAGGGGATCACCTGCGCGGTGCTGAAATACCGCGTGCCGCAAGCATGGCCGGTGGTGAACGGCCGGCAGCAGCGGCCCAAGGTGTTGCTGGGGCTGGAGGACGCGCAGCGCGCGATGGGGCTGCTGCGCGTGCGGGCGGCGCGCTATGGCATCGATCCGCATCGTATCGGCGTCATCGGCTTTTCGGCGGGCGCCTATCTGGCCGCGGCGATGAGCAATACCGAAGCGCGAACCTATCCCATCGCCGATGCCGCCGATCGCCAATCGCCGCGCCCCGACTTTGCGGTGATCGCCTATACCGCGCGCATGCTCGACGACAGCAAGGGCCGCAACAGCCTGGAATTGCGGCCATGGGTGACGATCAGCCCCAAGGCGCCGCCGACCTTCATCCTGCACGCGATGAACGATGCCACCGACCCGATCCGCCAGCCCATGGCCTATGCCCTGGCGCTGACCGACGCGGGCGTGCCGGTCGACATGCGCCTGTACGCCAAAGGCGGCCACGCCTTTGGGATGCGCCCGACCGCCGACCCGGTGACGCGCGAATGGCCGGGGGCGCTCAAGCAGTGGCTGCGCGATATCGGCATGCTGTGACCGGTCCGGCCGCGGATCGCCCTAGAACCGGCTCGCCAGCGTCACGCGCACGTTCCGCGGCGCACCGGGAACGGTCCACACGTTCGCGTACGAACTGGCGATATAATAAGTGTCGAACAGGTTATCGACGTCCGCCCGCACGCTCAGCTGCGGCGTGACGGCATAGCTCAGCGTCGCCCGCGCGATCGTATAGGCGGGCAGGCGATAGCTGGTGCCGAACGGATCGCCAGCGCGCGTGCCCACGTACGTGATCCCACCACCCACGCCCAGGCGGCCGACCGTCTTCAGCGCGAACAGGCTGCCCGCATGGCGCGGCACGTTCGACAGCGGCTTGCCGATCAGCGTGCGGTCCTGATCGTTGCGGATCGTCGCGTCGACATAGGTATAGGCGGCGGTGACGTAGAGATCGTCGGGGCGGACATAGGTGAGTTCCGCCTCCGCGCCGCGCGACCGCTGGCGGCCGATCTGGCTCTTGACGAACGGATCGACCGAATTGGGGTTGAGGACGTTGCGCTTTTCCATGTCGAACACGGCGGCGGTGCCGGTCAGGCGGCGCTGGAACAGGCTGACCTTGACCCCCGCCTCGGTCGAATGGCTGCGTTCGGCATCGAACGTCGCCGTGCCGTCGGACGGGTTGAGCCGCAGCGAATCGCCCCGGCTGGCGTAAAGCGATACGCCCTCCCGGACTTGCCACGACACCGCCGCGCGCGGCGTGACGCCGGCGTCGCGCGTGTCGAGTTCGCGGACGGTCAGGCGGTTGAAGACGTCCTCGCGAAAGCTGTTCCATCGTGCGCCGAGCAGCAAGGTGAGGGGACCGCGCCGGATCACGTCCTGCGCATAGAGGCTCTCGCTGCGAAACGATGCGGTACGGCTGAGCGAGGCGGGCGGGGTCGGCAGCGGCTGACCGTAGACGGGGGCGAACAGATCGATGAGCAGGATCGGCCGCGTCGTCGTGCCGCGTGCGCGATCCAGCCGGAAGTCGAGCGCGTGCCGTACGCGGTCGATGCCGACGCGCAGGTCGTGCTCCAGCCCCAGCAGGCGGACGCGTCCGGTCAGTTCGGCACGCAACGACAGATCGTTCCACGCAAAGTCGTGATAGCGGCGGTCGCGCCCGGCGGTGCGTCCGTCGCTTTGCAGACCGCGGGCGCCGAAATCGACCATCGTGCCGAATCCGCGCAGCGACCCGTCGCGCTGGCTGCCGCCCAGCTCCAGGCCGATGCCCGATCCCAGATCGGCGAACAGGCTGGCCTGTTGCCATAGGATGCGCTGCGTGATGCGGCCGTCTGCCGGCTCGCCGAGGAAGGTGGTGCGACCCATCGCGCGGGCGTTGCCGCCAATGCCGACCACGCCGCGATCGAGCACCGACCGGTTGCGCATATATTCGGCCTGATACAGCAGGCGCAGCCCCGGCGCGGGCGTCCAGGCGATCGAGGGCGCGATCAGGCGGCGCGATCCGCCGACATGGTCGCGGAAGCTGTCATGGTCTTCCACGACCCCGATCAGGCGGACGGACAGGCCATCGGCGATCGGGCCGCCGACGTCGCCCGTCACGCGCCGCTGGTCCCAGCTGCCGACCATCGCGCTGACGGCGGCATGCGCGTGATCGAGCGGCGCCTTGGTGACGATGTTGATCGATCCGCCCGGCTCGCCGCGGCCGGACAAAGCGGCGCTCGCGCCCTTCATCACCTCGACGCGTTCGATCGTCGCGCTGTCGACCGGGGGATTATAGCCGAGGTTGCTGCCGAAGCGGTTGATCAGGATATCGGGCCCGGTGTTCTCGTCGCCCGCGAAGCCGCGGATCGCATATTTGTCCCACAGGCCGCCGAAATCGTTCTGGCGGGTGACGCCGCCCGCATAATCCAGCGCATCCTGTAGCCGCGTGGCGTTGAGCGGAGTGAGGTCGTCCTCGTCCAGCACGCGCACCGACTGCGGATAGCGGAGCAGCGGGGTGTGGCTGCCGGTGATGCTGGCACTGGCCGAGCGCGCCGTGACGACGATGTCGGCAGGGGTCTCGGGCGAGGCCGCATCGCCGTCGGTGGTCTGCGCCATGGCCGGCGCCGCAAGCCCGAAGGCGATGGCAAGAACGGACACGGCGACGCGCCGGTCGTGTGCAAGGATCACGCAGCAAATTCCTGGAATCGGCCGGACAGTTCCGGTCTCGACGGCCAGCTACTGAACTTGCGGATCGTTCGCAATAGCAATGTGGGAAGGGTGGTCGTGCGCCGCGCATAAGAAAAGGGCCGGCGGATCGCTCCGCCGGCCCTTGTGAAAAGTCGGTCCGTCGTGGCTTACGACTTGCAGGTCTGCGAGGCCTTGCCCGGCTGCGACACGGTGATGTTCGACGCATTGCCGGTCAGCTTCCAGCCACCCTCGGCGGTCAGCGGCTCGCCGGCCTTTTCGGCGGTCAGGCGGGTGGGCGTGCCGGTCTGCGACGTCTTGACGAGGGCGAGCTTGTCGCCGTCGAACAGCGTCACGTACAGCAGGCTGTTGTCCTTGCAGCGGAAGGTCTTTTCCGCCTTGATCGCGGGCGGCAGTTCCACCGGCGCGCGGTTGGCGAGCTGGTTGGCCATCGGATCCGGATTCGAATCCAGCACGTCCGGCTGCGCGGGCTTGGAGTTGCAGGCGGCCAGCGCGAGAAGCGCGGCGGTGGCGGCGAACAGGGGGAGGCTCTTCATAGCGAGGGCACGCTTTGCGCATGCGAAGGGGGAGCGTCAAGGCGATCCGTCGGATTTGGTCGTTCGGTTGATCGCGCGGCTTTGCGCTTCCCAAGTGCAGCTTTGCTTGTCGCAGGCCCGGCCACGCGCCATCTAGCAGGCATGCATACGACCCCAGACACGCTTGCCCTGATCGGCAACACGCCCCTCGTCCGGCTGAAGGGGCCGAGCGAGGCCAGCGGCTGCGACATCTTTGGCAAATGCGAATTCGCCAATCCGGGCGCGAGCGTGAAGGATCGCGCGGCGCTGGGCATCGTCGAGGATGCGGAGGCGCGGGGCGTGCTGCATCCCGGCGGTACGATCGTCGAAGGCACGGCGGGCAATACCGGCATCGGTCTGGCGCTCGTCGCCAATGCCAAGGGCTATCGCACGATCATCGTGATGCCCGAAACGCAAAGCCGTGAGAAGATGGACACGCTGCGTGCGCTGGGGGCCGAACTGGTGCTGGTGCCGGCGGCGCCCTATTCCAGCCCCTGCCACTTCGTCCACACCAGCCGCCGCATCGCGGAGGAACGCGACAATGCGATCTGGGCGAACCAGTTCGACAATGTCGCCAACCGCCGCGCGCACATCGTCGGCACGGCGGAGGAGATCTGGCAGCAGATGGACGGGCGGATCGACGGCTTCACCTGCGCGGCGGGCACCGGCGGTACGATCGCGGGCGTCGGCCTGGGGCTGAAGGCGAAGGACGAAAGCGTCTGCATCGCGCTGAGCGACCCGCACGGCGCGGCACTGTACGATTATTACGCGCACGGCGAGCTGCGCAGCGAGGGATCGTCGGTCGCCGAGGGGATTGGGCAGGGGCGGATCACCGCCAATCTGGAGGGCGCGCCGATCGACACGCAGTTCCGTATCTCCGACCAGGAAGGCTATCACTGGGTCCGCCGCCTGCTCGACGAGGAAGGGCTGTGCCTGGGCCTGTCGTCGGGCATCAACGTCGCGGGCGCGGTCCGGCTGGCGGAGCAATTGGGGCCGGGCAAACGGATCGCGACGATCCTGTGCGACACGGGCTTCCGGTATCTCTCGACGCTGCACGATCCGGCATGGCGCGCGGAGAAGGGGCTGGCGTAACACTACTCCCCCGTCACCCCGGACGTGTTCCGGGGTCCACCCATCCGCGCGGGGGCGGCCTGCTCCTCGAGCCACTCCGCTCGCCGCGGAGTGGACCCGGGAACGAGTCCGGGGTGACGGAAGAATGGGCGGAAAGCGCCCCCGACTCGCCGCCCAATCGACAAGTGCCCGACAAAGCGGTACAGCCGCGCGACAAGATGAGAGCCGTGCGAGACACTCACCAGACGATGCAACGGATCAAGGTCGGCGTGATCGGCCTTGTCGCCGTCGTCATGCTCATCGCGATCGCCACCGCGATTCTGGGGTCGGCAACGCGCGAAAAGCCCATCGCCACCGCCGGATCCGCCCAGGCCGACGTCGTCGCAAATATCGCCATGACCAATGCCGGCGCCGCAGCGGCGGCCGATGCCTCGGGCGAGCCATTGGCCGAACTCGGCGTCGCGCCAGCCACGGGCAACGCGCAAGCCGCACGATGATCCATTTTCGGGGAAAACCGGGGACGGCGCCCCGCGCCGGCGGAATCGCACGCCCGCACGGGCGGTTGGCGGTTGTGGCATCCATGCCACCATGGGGGTGTTTCCCGCTCGATTAGCCGCCTTCAGGGGGCTTTTCCCCGCTCATCCCCAAAAATCCCGTTGCATCCCCGGTTGGCTGTTGGTAGCGACAGTTAACAACGGGGCAGGCATCATCGTTTGCGTTTGGGCGCAAATGCGTGGGAGGCGGTGAAAGTCCGACTTTCCAGACGATGAGCCGTGCGCGTCAGGGTGCGAGACGGGCGTGTTGGAAAGGGGCGACTATCAGGGAAGTGGACTCGCTCTTGTCGATGACAAGGGTCGCGTCGCCATCCCCAATGCGCTCCGCCACACGCTGGCCGCCAATGCGCCCCGCGCCGACGGCAAGGACGGCGGCACCGTCATCATCGCCGCGCATGAGGATCAGCCCTGCCTGATCGCCTATGATCCCGCCTATATCGCCGAACTGAAGCGCGAACTAAACGAGCGCGTCGCCCTGTCGCGCGGCGCCGACGGCAAGATCGACCACAATATCAAGCGCGGCGGCGCGAACGGCGAGGCGGTGCCCTTCGACGGCTCCGGCCGGTTCATCATGCCCGGATTTCCGCGCTTCTACGCCAATATCGGCGCGCACGCCTTCTTCTGGGGCACGCTCGACTATATCGAGATCTGGGACCCCAAGACGCTGCTGTCGACGCCGGGCATCGCGCCCCAGATGGTCGCTGCCTGCCGCTATTATTGCCAGGACAAGGGGGTGCCGCTTGACTGACGCCCCCCACATCCCCGTGCTGCTCGACGAAGTGGTCGCCGCACTCGCCCCCGCCCCGGGCGAGGTGATGGTCGATGCCACCTTCGGCGCGGGCGGCTACACGCGCGCGATCCTGAAGACCGGCGCCACCGTCATCGCCTTCGATCGCGACCCCGACGCGATTCGCGAAGGGCGGGCCGCCGGGATCGAGGGGCTGACGCTGGTCCACAGCGACTTCTCCGCGATGGAGGCGGCGATCGATGCCCCCGTCGATGGCCTGACCATGGATATCGGCGTGTCGTCGATGCAGCTTGATCAGGCGGAGCGCGGCTTTTCGTTCCAGTCCGACGGCCCGCTCGACATGCGGATGGCGCAGGACGGCCCCAGCGCGGCGGACTTCCTCAACACCGCCGACGAGGAAGCCATCGCCGACGTGCTGTACCAGTATGGCGACGAGCCCAAGTCGCGCCGCGTCGCGCGTGCGATCGTCGCCGCGCGGCCGCTGACCCGTACGGGCGAACTGGCCACCGTCGTGCGCAAGGCGCTGGGCCACCGGCCGCACGACAAGAAGGATCCGGCGACGCGGACCTTCCAGGCGATCCGTATCCATGTGAACCGGGAGTTGGGTGAGCTGGCCGACGGCCTCGCCGCTGCCGAGCGGCTGCTCAAGCCCGGCGGCCGGCTGGCGGTGGTGACGTTCCACAGCCTGGAGGATCGCATGGTCAAGCGCTTCCTGCGCGAACGCTCGGGCAACACGCCCGGCGGCTCTCGGCACCTGCCGCAGGCGGGGGCGACGCGAGCACCCAGCTTCGCGACCGTCGGCCGCGGCATCCGTGCCGGCGAGGCGGAACTCGCGCGCAACCCGCGCGCACGATCGGCAACATTGCGGACCGCCATCCGGACGGCCGCCCCTGCATGGAATGAAGAGGTGACGGCATGACGGCGGCGTATCGGTTGAAGGGGATCGGATGGTTCGGTGGCTGCGTCGCCATCGTCCTCGGTTTCTACCTGGTCTCGCTGCAGGTCGCGACCGAGCGCAAGAAGCTCGAGAGCATGGATCGCAAGATCGATGCCGCGCAGCGCGATATCCGCGCGCTGGAGACGGAGTTCGAAACGCGCGCCAATCTCGCCCAGCTCGAAAAGTGGAACGGGGAGACGCTGTCGCTCGCCGCGCCGACCGCGGGCCAGTTCGTGACCGATGAGGCGGCGCTCGCCAGCCTCGACGTCAATCAGGTGGGCGTGCCCACCGATGGCAAGTCCGGGATGCAAATGGCGTCGCTGGTCGTGCCGTCGCAGCCGGGCGTCAGCGCCGCCGCGCCCGCCGCCACGCCGGCCCCCGCCGTGGTGCAGGTCGCCGCCGCCATGCCCAAGGCGCAGCGCGCGGTGATCAAGGTCGCGGCCATCGAAAAGAGCGCGCCGATGATGGCGAAGCTGAACGAGGCGGCCCGCGCCAAGGCGGCGGTGGCGAAGGTTCGGCCCGAAGCGGTCGCGATGCTCGACAAGAAGCTGCTGTCCGACAGCACGCTGGGCGATATCCTCAGCAGCGCGCGCGCCGAGGCCCGCAAACGTTGACCGTCATCGTCGCCCGTCCGGCCCAGGCCCAGCATCGCAGCGCCGGCCAGCGTCACGCGCTGGTCGCGACGTCGCATATGCGGCTGATGATGCTGATGATGCTGTTCGCGGCGGCGGTGGTCCTGATCATCGGCCGGCTGGCGATGCTCGGCATCCTGTCGGGCGGCGAGGCGGCGGCGCGCACGGCGGCGCTGGCGGCTCGCGGCGATATCGTCGATCGCAACGGCGCGCCGCTCGCCCGGACGATCGATGCGTGGACGATTGCCGTCCATCCGAACAAGATCATCGGCGACAAGATGGAGATCGCCGCCCGGCTCGCGGCGCTGATGCCCGATCGTGGCGATCAGGCGTGGTTCTACCACCAGCTCACCCGCAACATCAGCTTCGTCTACCTCCAGCGGCGCGCCAGCCCCGCGCTGGTCGAGCAGGTGAATGCGATCGGCGAGCCGGCTTTGGTCTTCGCGCGCGAAACGCAGCGCCTGTACCCGCAGTCGACGATGGCGGCGCATGCGCTGGGCTTCCTGTCGACCGACGGCCACGGCATGAGCGGCATGGAGCGCGTGCTCGACGAGCGGCTGCTCGATCCGGCGCAGGCGGGCAAGCCGGTCGCGCTGGCGATCGACGCACGCGTGCAGGCGGCAATGGAAAGCGAACTCGGTCGCGCGATGGGCACCTTCTCCGCGCGCGGGGCGGGCGGCATCGTGATGGACGTCCATACCGGCGAAGTGCTCGCGATGGTCTCGCTGCCGACGTTCAACCCCAATCGCGTCGGGATGGCGGGCAGCGAGGAACTGCGCAACCTGACCACGCAAAGCGTGTTCGAGCTGGGCTCTACGTTCAAGCCGATTACCGTTGCGACCGCGATCGACACCGGCACGATCACGATGAACCGCAAGTTCGACGCGACGCATCCGCTGAAGGTCGGCGGCTTCACCATCCATGACGAGCGCGGCGATCCGCAGCGCTGGCTGTCGATGCCCGAAACGCTGATCTATTCGTCCAACATCGCCACCGCGCGCATCGCCGACGAGGTGGGTCCGCAGAAGATGCAGACGATGTTCCGCAAGCTGGGCTTCGACACCCGGCCCGACATCGAATTGCGCGAAAAGGGCCGGCCGCTTTGGCCGCGGTATTGGGCGCGGACGACGACGATGACGACGGCCTATGGTCACGGCATCGCGGTGACGCCGCTGCACCTCGCCAGCGCTTATGCGGCTTTGGTCAACGGCGGCATCTGGCGCCCGGCGACGCTGATGAAGATCGCCCCCGGCCAAGCCCCCGCCGGCCGCCGCGTGATCAGCGAGGCGACGAGCTACAAGATGCGCCAGATGCTGCGGCTGATCGTCATGCGCGGCACGGGCCGCAAGGGCGATGCGCCGGGCTATCGCGTCGGCGGCAAGACCGGCACCGCCGAGGCGGCGGTCGCGGGCGGCTATGACCATTCGCGCAACGTCGCGACCTTCGCTGCGGCCTTCCCGATGGACGCGCCGAAATATGTCGTGCTCGCAATGCTCGATTCGCCGCAGGGCACGAAGGAGACGGGCGGGTGGAAGACCGCCGCCTGGAACGCCGCGCCCGTCGTCGGCCGCACGATCGCGCGCGTAGGATCGATGCTCGGCGTGGTGCCCGATGCGCAGCGCGACATCGACGTCGCTGACATGATGCCGCTGATCTGGCAGGAGACGCCGCCGAAGCAGGCGAACGGCAATTGACGAGCCGACTATTGAGGAGCGCGACATGAAGCTGGGGACGCTCACCGGCGGTAGTGAAGAGGCGGTGGTCACCGGCTTTGCGATCGACCATCGCAAGGTCGCGCCGGGCACCGTCTTCGGCGCGTTTCAGGGCGCGCGGGTGAATGGCGAGGATTATATCGCCGACGCGGTGCGGTCGGGTGCGATCGCCGTCGTGACGCGCCCCGGCGTGCCGGTGGAGGGGGCGGTGGCAATCCCCTCCGACAGCCCGCGTGAACGCTTCGCGCAGCTTGCCGCGCAGTTCTTCGCGCCGTTTCCCGAGGTCGCGGTCGCCGTGACCGGCACCAACGGCAAGACCTCCACCGTCGAAATGACGCGGCAATTGTGGCGGATGGCGGGCGAGCATGCCGCCTCGATCGGGACGCTGGGCGTCACCACCGCCGACGAGCGCGTGACGACCGGCCTGACGACGCCGGACGTCGTCACCTTCCTGTCCAACGTCGCCGGGCTGGCGCGCGAGGGCGTGACGCATGTCGCCTTCGAGGCATCGAGCCACGGCCTGACGCAATATCGCACCGAGGGGCTGCGCGTCGCCGCGGCGGCCTTCACCAACCTCAGCCGCGATCACCTCGACTATCATGGCGACATGGGCGCCTATCTCACCGCCAAGCTGCGGCTGTTTTCCGAAGTGCTCAGCCCGGATGGCGCCGCGGTCGTCTGGGCGGACGACGTCGAATCGGCGCGGGTGATCGATCTCGCCCAGGCGCGCGGCAACCGGCTGGTGACGGTCGGCGAACGCGGCAGCACGCTGCGCCTGGTCGAGCGCGATCCGACCTTGCTGGGGCAGGGGCTGGTGATCGAGGCGGAGGGCGCAACGCATCGCGTCACGTTGCCGCTGATCGGCGGCTATCAGGCGGCGAATGCGCTCGTCGCGGCGGGGCTGGTCATCGCGACCGGCGGCGACGTGACGCAAACGATCGCCAATCTCGCCCGCCTGCAACCCGTACGCGGGCGGCTGGAGCGCGCCGCGATCGCGCGCGGCGGCGCGCCCGTTTACGTCGATTACGCGCACACGCCCGACGCGCTGGAGGCGGCGATCGCCGCGCTGAAGCCGCATGCCGGTGGCCGGATGATCGTCGTCTTCGGTGCGGGCGGCGACCGCGATGCCGGCAAGCGCGAGACGATGGGGCAGGTCGCGCAGATGCAGGCCGACCTCGCGATCGTCACCGATGACAATCCCCGCACCGAGGATGCCGCCGCGATCCGCGCCGCCATCCTGAAGGGCGCGCCCGACGCCCGCGAGATCGGCGACCGCCGCGAAGCCATCGCCACCGCGATCCGCGAAGCCGGCCCGCAGGATATCGTGCTGATTGCCGGCAAGGGCCACGAACAGGGCCAGATCGTCGGCGACCTGGTGCTGCCGTTCGATGACGTCAGCGTGGCCCGGGAGTATGCGGCGTGAGTCCTCTGTCAGTCTTCCCCGCGCGCAGCGGGAGGAGGGGGACCGCCGGTCGCAGACCGGTGGTGGAGGGGGCGCCGTCGCAGACGGCGGCCTGCGCCCGCCGCCCCTCCACCAGCTTCGCTGGTCCCCCTCCCCAAGCGCGCTTGGGGAGGATCTGATGCTCTGGACGGCCGCCGAAATCGCCGCTGCCACCTCGGGCACCGCCTTGACCGACTTCGCCGTCACCGGCGTCGCGTTCGACAGCCGTGAGGTCGGTCCCGGCGACCTGTTTATCGCGCTCACCGGCGACAGCACCGACGGCCACCGCTTCCTCGATCAGGCCTTCGCGCAAGGGGCCGCCGGCGCGATCGTATCCGCCGACACGCCCCATCCGCACGTCCGCGTCGCCGATACCTTCGCGGCCCTGAATGACCTCGGTCGTGCCGCCCGCGCCCGCATGAGCGGCACGGTGATCGGCGTCACCGGCTCGGTGGGGAAGACCAGCGCCAAGGAGGCGCTGTTCGCCGCGCTCGACCGCTCGCTGACCGGCGCGGTGCATCGCTCGGTCAAGAGTTACAACAACCACACCGGCGTGCCGCTCAGCCTCGCCCGCATGCCGCGCGACACGAAGGTCGGCGTGTTCGAAATGGGCATGAACCACGCGGGCGAGCTGTCCCAGCTTACGCGCCTGGTGCGTCCGCACATCGCGATCGTCACCGCCATCGCGCCTGCCCATACCGAATTCTTCGCCGACGAAAGCGCCATCGCCGATGCCAAGGGCGAGATCTTCCAGGGTCTTGAGGCGTCTGACGGATCACCCGGCGGCATCGCCATCGTCCCCTATGACAGCCCGCACCGCGACCGGCTGATGGCGGCCGCCGCCCCCTATGCCGCGCGCACCGTCACCTTCGGTCTGACCAAGGGCGCCGACGTCCATGCGGTCGAGGCGATGCGTCTGCCCTCGGGCGGGTCGTTCGTCACCGCGAAGGTCGGCGCCCGCGAATTGTCGTTCACCCTGTCGCAGCCGGGCATGCACTGGGTGTCGAACGCGCTGGCCGTGCTGGCGGCGGTCGATGCCGCCGGCGCCGACCTCGCCCGTGCCGGCCTCGCGCTCGCCGAGATGGGCGGCCTTGCCGGGCGCGGCCTCCGCGTCACGGCGCGTGTGGGTGAAGGCGAGATGCTGGTCATCGACGAAAGCTACAACGCCAACCCCGCCTCGATGCGCGCGACGCTGGCGGTGCTGGCCGAAGAGCCAGGCCGGCACGTCGCGGTGCTGGGTGAGATGCGCGAGCTCGGCGACGATTCCGCCACCTATCACGCCGCCCTCGCCGAACCGATCCTGGCCGCGCGCGTCGAAACGGCGCTGCTCGTCGGCGAAGCGATGGCGCCGCTGGCACAGGCCCTTGAGGGACGCGTCGACATCATGCATGTGCCGGATGCTGCGACGGCGCTCGACCGGCTGAAGAACCTGGTCCGGGCAGGAGACGCGGTACTCGTCAAAGGGTCTAATGGTGTCGGCCTGTCGCGCCTGGTCGCGGGGCTGGAGGCAGGTGTTGCGATCGCAGATCGCATGGGGGGCGGAACGTAAATGCTGTACTGGATCGCCGAGCACCTGGGCTTCACCGGGCTGCTGAACCTTATCCGCTACCAGTCCTTCCGGACGGGCGCGGCGGTGGCGACCGCGCTGTTCATCGGCCTGATCATCGGGCCGCGCTTCATCGGCTGGCTGCGCGTCCGCCAGGGCAAGGGGCAGCCGATCCGTGCCGACGGCCCGCAGACGCACCTCGCCAAGCGGGGCACGCCGACGATGGGCGGACTGATGATCCTGACCAGCATGGCGCTCGCGATCCTGATCTGGATGGACCTCAGCAACCCCTATGTCTGGGCGTGCCTGTTCGTGACGCTCGGCTTCGGGGCGATCGGCTTCCTCGACGATTACGACAAGGTGCGAAAGGCGAGCACCGCCGGCGTCTCGGGTAAGACGCGGCTGCTGCTCGAATTCGCAATCGCCGGCATCGCCTCGTGGATCATCATGCAGCAGAACGGCCCGCACCTGTATCTGCCGTTCACCGACCGGCTGTACCTCGACCTCGGCTATGCCTTCCCGCTGTTCGCCGCCTTCACGATCGTCGCCTTCGGCAATGCGGTGAACCTGACCGACGGGCTCGACGGCCTGGCGACGATGCCGGTCATCATCGCCAGCGTGGCGTTCATGCTGATCGTGTATCTGGCGGGCAACGTGAAGTTCGCCACGTATCTGGGCATCCCGCACGTCCCCGGCGCGGGCGAGCTCGCGATCTTCTGCGGCGCGGTGGTCGGCGCCGGACTCGCCTTCCTGTGGTTCAACGCACCGCCCGCTGCGGTGTTCATGGGCGATACCGGCAGCCTCGCATTGGGCGGCGCGCTCGGGACGATCGCGGTCGTCGCGCACCACGAGATCGTGCTGGGCATCATCGGCGGCCTGTTCGTCGTCGAGGCGCTGTCGGTCATCATCCAGGTGTTCTTCTACAAGCGCACCGGCAAGCGCGTGTTCCGCATGGCGCCGATCCACCATCATTTCGAACAATTAGGCTGGAGCGAGCCGACCGTCGTCATTCGTTTCTGGATCATCAGCCTGGTGCTGGCGCTTGCCGGCCTGTCCACGCTGAAGCTGCGGTGAGGACGATGCCGGTCGCCCCAAACACACCGTCACCCCGGACTTGGTCCGGGGTCCACCGGGCCACATGGGGGCGTTGTGCGCCTCTAGCCATCCCCCTCGCCGAAAAGTGGACCCCGGACCAAGTCCGGGGTGACGGATCGATTTGGGCAAACGCTGCATGATCCTCTCCACCGCCTGGAAGGTCCAACGCTACGCCGTCCTCGGCCTCGCCCGTTCCGGCATGGCGGCCGTTCGCGCGCTCGCCGCCGCCGGAGCGTACGTCGTCGCCTGGGACAGCGACCCCACCGCGCGCGAACGGGCGCAAGCGATCGACGGCGTCATTGTCCACGATCCCGCCGCCCTCGACCTCACGGGCGCGGCCGGGCTGGTCGTCTCGCCCGGCGTGCCGCTCAACACCCATCCGCTGGTCGCGCAGGCGCGCGCGGCGGGCGTGCCGGTGATCGGCGACATCGAACTGTTCGCCCAGGCCCGCGCCGAACTGCCGCCGCACAAGGTCGTCGGCATCACCGGCACCAACGGTAAGTCGACCACGACCGCGCTGGTCCATCATATCCTCAAGACCGCAGGCGTGCCCACACTGATGGGCGGCAACATCGGCCTGCCGATCCTGGAACAGGACCCGCTGCCGGACGGCGGCGTCTACGTGCTCGAACTGTCGAGCTACCAGATCGACCTGACGCAGACGCTCGACTGCGACGTCGCGGTGCTGCTCAACATCACGCCCGATCACCTCGACCGCTATGATGGCTTCGAGGGCTATGCGGCGTCCAAGGCGCGGCTGTTCGAGATGCAATCAGCGGGTCATCTCGCGGTTGTTGGCATCGACGACGACGCCACGCGGAACATTGCCATCGCGCTTCGCGATCAGGGTGATCTGATCGAAGTGTCGACCGCCGAATACAACGGCGCGGTGTTCGGACCCGCATTGCGCGGTCCACACAATGCGCAGAACGTCGCCGCCGCACGTATCGTCGCGGCGAGGCTCGACGTGCCCGCCGGCGAACTGTCCGCAGCGCTCGAAACCTTCACCGGCCTGCCCCACCGCATGGAGCGCGTCGCCGAGCGCAACGGCGTCGCCTTCATCGACGACAGCAAGGCCACCAACCCCGAAAGCACCGCGCCCGCGCTCGGCGCATTCGAGCGCATCCACTGGATCGTCGGCGGCAAGCGCAAGGGCGACGATCTCGACGCCTGCGCGCCGTACCTCAGCCACGTCGTCGCGGCCTATACGATCGGCGAGGCGGCCGAGCTGTTCGCCGACATCCTGACGCCAAAACTCCCCCACGTCGAACGCAGCGGCGACCTCGCCACCGCCGTCCGCGCCGCCGCCGCTGCGGCTCAGCCCGGAGAGGTCGTGCTGTTGTCGCCGGCCTGTGCTAGTTTCGACCAGTTCCGCGATTACGAGGCGCGGGGCGCTGCGTTCCGCGCGGCTGTCGAGGCTCTAGCATGACGGGCGCCAGCATGACCGACGACAAGCGCGACACCCTGATCGCCAAGGTGAAGCGCTCCGGCGGCCGCGGCGACCGATCGCCGCTCGGCACCTGGTTCTGGGACATCGACCGGATGCTCCTGCTGCTCACCCTGTTCCTGATCGCGATCGGGCTGGTGGCGGTGGCGGCAGCGAGCCCCGCGACCGCGGTTCGCTATTCGGGCGAACATCACAAATTCACCGCGCTCTATTACTTCTGGCGCCAGCTGATCTGGGTCGGCATTTCGCTGCCCGTGCTGTTCGGCGTGTCGATGCTGCCGGTGCCGCTCGCGCGGCGGCTCGCGCTGATCGGCGCTGCGGTGCTGATCGTGTGCCTCGCGCTTACGCCCTTCGTCGGCAACAGCATCAACGGCGCACGGCGCTGGATCGGCTATGGCTTCGCCTCGTTCCAGCCGTCCGAGTTTCTGAAACCGCTCTTCATCGTCACGGTCGCCTGGCTGCTGTCGCTGAAGGCGAAGGACCCGACGCTGCCCACCGTGCTCATCACCGGCGCGATGACCGGGCTGATCGCGCTGCTGCTGATGATGCAGCCCGACTTCGGGCAGACGGTGATCTTCTGCACCGTATGGATGGCGCTGCTGATGATCGCCGGCACGCCGATGCGCGTGCTGGGCGGGATTATCGCGATGGTGCCGGTCGGCCTCGTCTGCGCCTACATGTTCTACAGCACCGCCCGCAACCGCATCGACGCCTTCCTGTTCCCGAGCGTCGAGGGGGAGGGCGCGAGCGATCACTTCCAGACCAATGCCGCGCATGCGACGATCACCAGCGGCGGCTGGACCGGCACCGGCCCCGGCGGCGGCACCGTGAAGTTCGGTCTGCCCGAAGCGCATACCGATTATATCTATTCGGTGATCGGCGAAGAATTCGGCCTGATCGCCTGCGCGATCATCGCGCTCGTCTTCCTGGCGATCGTCGTGCGCGTGTTCGTCAAGCTGCTGGACGAACAGGACGAATTCAAGCTGCTCGCCGCCAGCGGCCTCGCCGTGCAGTTCGGCGCGCAGGCGTTGGTATCGATGGCGGTCAACACGGGCCTCGCGCCGTCCAAGGGTATGACGCTGCCGTTCATCAGCTATGGCGGGTCGTCGATGATCGCGCTGTCGATCGGCATGGGGTTGCTGCTTGCCTTCACCCGGCGCAATCCGTTCCTGACGCGCAGCCCGTATGTGGTGAGATGGGGTTCGAATTGAGCAAGCATTACGTCCTGGCAGCCGGTGGCACGGGCGGTCACATGGTCCCCGCCGCGGCGCTGGCGGAGGAGCTGACCCGGCGCGGCCATCGCGTCGCGCTGGTCAGCGACGCGCGCGGCGTGCGCTTTCCCGGCCTATTCGACAACGTCCAGACGCACGTCCTGCCCGCCGGCCGCTTCCAGGTGAAGAAGCCGCAGGGCTGGGCGAGCGCGGTGCGCGAGATGCTGCGCGGCCGGGCGATGGCGCGCGAATTGTACCGCACGTTCAAGCCCGCCGCGGTGATCGGCTTCGGCGGCTATCCCGCGTTCCCCGCGCTGCTCGCGGCGTTCGCGGAGAAGATCCCGACTGCCGTCCACGAACAGAACGCCGTCCTCGGCCGCGTCAACCGCGTCGTCGCGGGCAAGGTGGATGCGATCGCGACCTCGTACAAGACGACCGAACGGCTGGCGGCGAAGCACGAATACAAGGTCCATCTCGTCGGCAATCCGGTCCGCGACGCGGTGCTGGCACTGCGCGCGAAACCCTATCCGCTGCTGGAAGAGGACGGCATCTTCCGCGTCCTCGTCACCGGCGGCAGCCAGGGGGCGAGCATCCTCAGCCAGGTGGTGCCCGACGGCCTCGCCATGCTGCCCGTCACCTTCCGCCGCCGCCTGCAGGTGACGCATCAGGCGCGGATCGAGGATATCGACGCGGTGCGCGCGCAATATGCCGAGCATCAGATCCCGGCCGAACTCGCCACCTATCTGCCCGACATGCCTGAGCAACTGGCCTGGGCGCACCTCGTCATCGCCCGCGCCGGTGCCTCGACGATCGCGGAATTGACCGCGGCGGGTCGGCCCGCCATCCTCGTGCCTTTGCCCGGCGCCACCGACGACCATCAGACCGCGAACGCGCGCGAGATCACCAAGGCGGGCGGCGCGCGCACCATCCCGCAGCCCGAATTCACCGCCGTGGAGCTAGCCAAGCAGATGCAGAAACTGGGCCTCGACCCCGCGGCACTGGAAAACGCCGCCGCGCGCGCGAAGAGCGTCGGCCGCCCGACCGCGGTCAGCGACCTCGCCGATCTGGTCGAAAGCCTCGACGCCCCGCTGTCGCGCCTCCCCGTCGGCGTGCCGACCAAGCCCAAGGCGGTGACCGCATGATTAGGGGCGTCGCGACCGACATCGGCCCGATCCACTTCGTCGGCATCGGCGGTATCGGCATGTCCGGCATCGCCGAGGTGATGAAGAACCTCGGCTATACCGTGCAGGGCTCCGACGTTGCCGAGGGCTATGTCGTGCAGGGCCTGCGCGACAAGGGCATCGCCGTCACGATCGGCCACGCTGCCGAGAACGTCGCGGACGCCGCCGTCGTCGTCACTTCCACCGCGATCACCCGCACCAATCCGGAGGTTGAGGCGGCGCTGGAACGGCGCATCCCCGTCGTCCGCCGCGCGGAAATGCTCGCCGAACTGATGCGCCTCAAGTCGACCGTCGCGGTCGCGGGCACGCATGGCAAGACGACGACGACCAGCATGGTCGCGGCGCTGCTCGATGCGGGCGGCGTCGACCCCACCGTCATCAACGGCGGCATCATCAACAGCTACGGCAGCAACGCACGCCTCGGCGCGAGCGACTGGATGGTCGTCGAGGCCGACGAGAGCGACGGCAGCTTCCTGCGCCTCGACGGTACGATCGCGGTCGTCACCAACATCGATCCCGAACACCTCGACCATTACGGCAACTTCGATGGCGTGAAGGACGCGTTCGTCGAGTTCGTCGAAAACGTCCCCTTCTACGGCGCGGCGCTTCTGTGCCTTGACCACCCGGAGGTGCAGAACATCCTGCCGCGCGTCCGGGACCGGCGCGTCGTGACCTATGGGTTCTCGGCGCAGGCCGACGTCCGCGGCGTCAACGTCACCCCGGTGCCGGGCGGCAACCGCTTCGAATGCATCGTGCGCGAGCGGGACGGCACCAGCCGCTCGATCGAGAATATCGAGCTGCCGATGCCCGGCCGCCACAACGTCCAGAACGCGCTCGCCGCGATCGGCGTGGCGCTGGAGCTCGGCATTCCCGACGAGACGATCCAGCGTGGCTTTTCCGCGTTCGGGGGCGTCAAGCGCCGCTTCACGCACGTCGGCGAGGTGGCGATGGAGGACGGCAACGTCACGATCATCGACGATTACGGTCACCACCCGGTCGAAATCCGCGCCGTGCTCGCCGCCGCCCGCGAGGGCGCCGAGGGCCGCGTCATCGCGGTCGTCCAGCCGCACCGCTATTCGCGCCTGGGTAGCCTGATGGAAGAGTTCCAGACCGCGTTCAACGACGCCGATCGCGTGCTCGTGACTCCAGTCTATGCTGCGGGCGAAGCGCCGGTCGAGGGCGTCGACGCGCAGGCGTTGGTCGAGGGATTGAAGCGTCGCGGCCACCGCTCCGCCGCGACCGTTGCCGATGCCGATGCGCTCGCCGACGAACTCGCCGCGACCGTGCAGCCCAACGACATGGTCGTCTGCCTGGGTGCGGGCGACATCACCAAATGGGCGGCGGGCCTCGCCGCCGCGATCGGAGCGCGGCGATGACCGACTGGTTCGATGCAGGCCTGAAGCTCCAGAAGCAGATGCTCGACGCGCAGCGCCAGGCGCTGGAGGCCGGTGGTCACGCGGTCGACGCCGGCGCTGCGATGGTCGAGGCCCAGGAGGCGACGCGCAAGGCGGCCGAGGCGAACCTCGCCGCCTTCCAGGCGTGGACGCGACTCTGGGGCGTCGGGCCTTGGTGAAAGCAATGCCCCCGGTCCGCGGGCGCCTGACGGAGGGCGCCGCGCTGGCGCCGCTCGTCTGGTTCAAGGCGGGGGGCAATGCCCAATGGCTATTCGAACCGAAGGACGCGGACGATCTGTCCGCGTTCCTCGCCGCGCTCGACCCGGCGGTGCCGGTGATGGCGCTGGGGCTGGGATCGAACCTGATCGTCCGCGACGGTGGCGTGCCGGGCGTCGTGGTGCGGCTCGGCAAGGCCTTCGCGCAAGTCGAGCGGCTCGACGACGTCTCCCTCCGCTGTGGCGGGGGAGCGAGCGGCATCCTCGTGTCTTCGACCGCGCGCGATGCGGGCATCGGCGGCGTCGAATTCCTGCGCTCGATCCCCGGCACGGTCGGCGGCTTCGTGCGGATGAACGGCGGCGCCTACGGCCGTGAGGTCAAGGACGTGCTGGTCGAGGCTGATGTCGTGCTGCGCTCTGGCGAACGCGTGACGCTCGGCCTCGCGGACCTCGGCTACACCTATCGCCACAGCGCGCTGCCCGACGGCGCGGTCGTCGTATCCGCGACCTTCCGCGGCGCGCCCGCCGAGCCGGCCGTGATTCAGGCGGAAATGGATCGCATCGCCGCCGCGCGCGAGGCATCGCAGCCGCTGCGGTCGAAGACCGGCGGCTCGACATTCAAGAACCCCGATGGGCACAAGGCCTGGGCGCTGGTCGACGCCGCCGGCTGCCGGGGCTTGCGGCGCGGTGACGCTCAGGTATCTGAGAAACATTGTAATTTCCTGCTCAACCTCGGCTCGGCCAGCAGCGCCGATATCGAAGGTCTGGGCGAAGAGGTGCGGGACAAGGTGAAGGCGCAGTCGGGCGTGACGTTGGAATGGGAAATTCAGCGCGTGGGAGTGGCGGCGTGAGCGGCGTGATCCAGTTCCTCCCCCGCCAGGGGGAGGGGGACCGCTCGGCGTCAGCCGAGTGGTGGAGGGGGAGGACGGCAGTGTCCTCTCCGCTGTTCCGTGTCCTCCCCCTGCGTCATGCTGCGCATGCCACCTCCCCCTTGCGGGGGAGGAATTGATGCACATCGCGGTTCTCATGGGCGGCTGGTCCGCCGAACGCCCCGTATCGCTCCTGTCGGGCAAGGGTTGCGCCGATGCGCTCGAGGCGAACGGCCACCGCGTCACCCGGATCGATATGGGCCGCGACGTCGCCGCGCGCCTTGCCGCGGCGCAGCCCGATCTCGTCTTCAACGCGCTGCACGGCTCGCCCGGCGAGGACGGCAGCGTGCAGGGCATGCTCGACCTGATGGGCATCCCCTATACCCATTCGGGCCTCGCCACGTCGGTCATCGCGATCGACAAGGTGCTGACCAAGCAGGTGCTCGTCCCCGCCGGCATCCCCATGCCAGGCGGCCGGATCGTCAAGTCCGCCGACATCCACGAACGCGATCCGCTGCAGCGCCCCTATGTCCTCAAACCCATCAACGAAGGTTCGTCGGTCGGCGTCGCGATCGTCACCGATGACGGCAATTACGGCAATCCGATCGGCCGCGACGTGGCGGGACCTTGGGCCGAGTTCGACGAACTTCTCGCCGAACCCTATGTCCGCGGCCGCGAGCTGACGACCGCGGTGCTGGGCGAACGCGCGCTGGGCGTCACCGAATTGAAGCCCAAGACCGGCTGGTACGATTTCGACGCCAAATATACCGATGGCCTGACCGAACACGTCTGCCCTGCCGACATCCCCGACGAGATTGCGGACGCCTGCAAGCGGCTCGCACTGGAGGCGCATCGCCTGTTGGGGTGCAAGGGCGCCAGCCGCTCCGACTTCCGCTGGGACGACGAGCGCGGCGTCGACGGCCTGTTCCTGCTCGAGGTCAACACGCAGCCCGGCATGACGCCCTTGAGCCTCGTCCCCGAACAGGCGCGCCACATCGGAATGAGCTACGAACAGCTCGTCCAGGCGATCGTGGACGAGGCGCTCGCCGACGCGAAAGCTGCTGCGGGATGAGCCGCACGATCAAGCGCGGCCCGCCGCCCAAGCGCCCCGCTGCCCGGCGCAAACAGCCCGTCCGCAAGGTCGGGCTGTTCGAGCGTGCGATCGCCGCGCTGCCGGTCAGCGAGGAGACGATCCGCAAGGCGGCGACGTGGACGATCACCGGCGGCGGCATCGCCGTGGCGCTCGCCGCGCTAACCTGGATCGGCATTCCCGGCATGATCGGCACCGCCATCGCCGAAGGCGCGGGGCAGGCGGGCTTCCGCGTCGAGCAGATCGAGGTCACCGGCCTCAAGCGCATGGACCGGATGAGCGTCTATGCCGTCGCGCTCGACCAGCAGAGCCGCGCGATGCCGCTCGTCGATCTGGAGGCAGTGCGCCAGAAGCTGCTGCGCTACGGCTGGATCGCCGACGCGCACGTCTCGCGCCGGCTGCCCGACACGCTGCTGATCGACATCGTCGAGCGTAGCCCCGCCGCGGTGTGGCAGGACAATGGCCAGCTGACGCTGATCGACAAGGACGGCGTGCTGCTGGAACCGGTGAAGCCGGATGCGATCCCCGATTTGCCGCTGGTGATCGGCCCCGGCGCGGACCGGCAGGAGGCAGGCTATCAGGCGCTGCTCGCCGCGGCCCCTGCGCTCAAGCCCCGCGTCAAGGCGGCGACCTGGATCGGCAACCGCCGCTGGGACCTGACCTTCGACAGCGGCGAGACGCTGGCGCTGCCCGAAGACGGCGCGCCCGCAGCCTTGCTCAAATTCGCCGAACTCGACGGCGCGCGGCCCCTTTTGGGGCGCGGCTGGATGCGGTTCGACATGCGCGATCCGAGCAAGCTCGTCGCGCGCAAGCCCGGCGCCAGCATGGCGCATGACGTGCCCGATCCCAGTGAGATCGCGGCACCGGCGGGTACACAGACCGATACCGGTGCGGGAAACACCGGCGATCGACACGCGGCAGACGCGCACACGGGGGCCGAGGGATAATGGCGAAAGTAGCACCGGAAGGACTCATCACCGCGCTCGACATCGGCTCGTCCAAGGTGTCGGCGATGATCGCGCAAAAGGGTGACGGCGGCGAATTGATCGTGCTCGGCACCGGCCAGCGCGAAAGCCGCGGCGTCAAGCGCGGCTATATCGCCGACATGGGCGCCACCGAAGCCGCGGTGCGCGAGGCGGTCGAGCAGGCCGAACGCATCGCCGGCATCAACATCGAAAACGTCTGGGTCGGCTTCTCCGCCGGCGGCCTCGTCAGCGACGTCGCCGAGGTCGAGTTCGAACTGGGCGGCCATCGCGTCGAACAGCAGGATATCGACGCCTTGCTCGCGGCCGGGCGCAATTCGATCGACCCGCAGGGGCGGATGGTGCTGCACGCGCAGCCCGCGCTCTACACGCTCGACGGGCTCACCGGGGTGAAGAAGCCGCTGGGGCTCCACGCCGATCGCCTCGGCGTCCACATCCACGTCGTCGCCGCAGATGGCTCGCCGGTGCGCAACCTCGACTTGTGCGTTCGCTCGGCGCATCTGGAAGTGAAGTCGATCATCGCCGCGCCAGTCGCGACCGGTCTCGCCTGCCTCAGCGACGAAGAGCGCGAGCTGGGTGTCGCGCTGGTCGAAATGGGGGCGGGGATCACCAACGTCTCGCTGTTCGCGGGCGGCATGCTCGTCGGCCTCTGCTCGATCCCGATGGGTGGGCAGGACATCACCGACGATATCGCCAGCGCCTTTGGCACCCGCCGCGCGCAGGCCGAGCGGATGAAGTGCTTCCACGGATCGGCCAATGCTAGCCCACGCGACAATCACGAGATGATCCCGGTGATGCCGATCGCCGCCGAGGACGATGTGCATGGCGGCATGCAGATCACCAAGGCGCAGCTGATCGGCGTCGTCCGCCAGCGGCTGGAGCATCAGATGGACGAAATCCGCAAGTCGCTCGCCCAGCTCAAGTTCGAAGGGCCCGTGGGGCGGCAGGTCGTGCTGACCGGCGGCGGTGCGGAGCTGAAGGGCATCGCCGATTATGCGCAGCAGGCGCTCGGCCGTTCGGTACGTATCGGCCGGCCGCGCGGGCTGACCGCGCTGCCGGAGGCGCATGGTGGGCCCGCGTTCGCGACATTGGCGGGCCTTGCCTTCTACGCAGCGTCCGATCCGATCGACCTGCGCGGGGTGGCACCCCAGCAAACCACCGTTCATCGCCAGCGTGGCATGGGCATGGTTCGCAAGCTGATTCAGGCGGCACGGGCAAATTATTAAGCGCCGATGACCTTTCGCGCTGTTTTCCTATGGAAGAGCGTGAATCGTTGAGGCAAAAGGTTAATCAGGGTCCCGGCGCGCAATTCCGGACAGGGGCGGAGAAAGTTTAGGCCATGAGCATCGAATTCATCACTCCCGAGGTCGACGAACTGACCCCCCGTATCGCCGTGATCGGCGTGGGCGGCGCGGGTGGCAACGCCATCGCCAACATGATGCGTGCCGACGTGCAGGGCGTCGACTTCCTGGTCGCGAACACCGACGCGCAGGCGCTGAAGTCGTCGATCGCGCCGCAACGCATCCAGCTGGGTGCGAAGATCACGCAAGGGTTGGGCGCCGGCTCGCGGCCCGAAATCGGCCGTGCCGCTGCCGAAGAGACGATCGACGATCTCGCCAAGCGTCTGGAAGGCGCACACATGTGCTTCATCGCCGCCGGCATGGGCGGCGGCACCGGCACTGGCGCCGCGCCCGTCATCGCCAAGGCCGCGCGCGACATGGGCATCCTGACCGTCGGCGTCGTCACCAAGCCGTTCAGCTTCGAAGGCAACCGTCGCGCCAAGAGCGCCGATGGCGGCATCGAGGAACTGCAGAAGTATGTCGACACGCTGATCGTCATCCCCAACCAGAACCTCTTCCTGATCGCCAACGCGAACACGACCTTCAAGGAAGCGTTCGAGATGGCGGACGAGGTGCTGCAGCAGGGCGTGCGCGGCATCACCGACCTCATGGTCATGCCCGGCCTCATCAACCTCGACTTCGCCGACGTCCGCAGCGTGATGCAGGAAATGGGCAAGGCGATGATGGGCACCGGCGAAGCGTCCGGCGACAATCGCGCGCTCGAGGCGGCGCAAAAGGCGATCGCCAATCCGCTCCTCGACGGCGTCAGCATGCAGGGAGCCAAAGGCGTAATCATCTCGATTACGGGTGGCGACGACATGCGCCTGCTCGAGGTCGACGAAGCGGCGAACCACATCCGCGATCTAGTCGATCCCGACGCGAACATCATCTGGGGCTCGGCGTTCAACCCCGAACTCGAAGGCCGCATCCGCGTGTCGGTCGTCGCGACCGGCATCGATTCGGACGCCAAGCCCGGCCTCGCCGCGCCGGCGACCGAGCCGACCAAGTCGTTCAGCTTCGGCATGGGCCGCAAGACCGACGACAGCACCTCGTTCCGTCCCAGCGCGACCGCGTCGACGCCGGTGAGCGCGCCGGAACCCGCGCCCGCCCCGGCTGCCTCGCCGTCGCCGTCGGTGTCGTTCACCGCGCCGCCGGCCGCCCAGCCTGTGCCGCAGCCTGCGCCGCTCGATCTGCAGCCGACGCAGGCGGTGCAGCCCTCCGCGCCTGCCGCCGCGGACGACGAGCTAGTGCTGGGCGCTGAAACGATGGTCCCGCCGACGCCCAAGACCTACGGCGAAGAGCCTGCCGCGCCGGCTCAGGCCCCCGCCGGCCGCCGCTCGTGGATCGCGCCCGGCAGCGACGCCGCCCCCGCGGACGCCGCCCCGCAGCCGCGCGTGAAGCTGGGCGGCACGCTGTTCGAACGCATGTCGAACGCCGCCCGCGGCCCGGCGCGCGACGACAGCGAAGGCGATTCGAAGGAGCCGCTCGACCTGCCGCGCTTCCTGCACCGCCAGAACAACCAGTAATCGGATTGGGGCGACCGCTCGCCCCATCCAACCCGTCACCCCGGACTCGTTCCGGGGTCCACCGGGCCGCAGGGGTAACGCTGGCGCCTCCAGCCATCCCCTCGCCGTGCAGTGGGCCCCGGACCAAGTCCGGGGTGACGTGGTACTTGGGGCAAGCCGCGCCGGTTCCCAAACTGACGGTTCGCAGGGCTTCCGACCCGCTCCATCAATCATGCACGCCACCGGCGGGCGAGAGCAAGGGCATCGTCCGGACTGCCCACCTCCTAACGCCCCGTGACCGATTGGCAGGGACCGCTTGTCCCACGTCGTTCGTCACCCCGGACTTGTTCCGGGGTGACGTGGTACTTGGGGTCAACGCCGCTGCCCCCACCAACCGGCGGTGCGTAGGTCTCAGGCAATGCCGATTCCAAGCGCGCCCCTTCCTCACCGCCACCGCGTCCCATTCCTGACCACCTAAGCCGCATTCGTCGCCGGCGCGTCTCGCTTCACCGCGCCGCCGGGCGCCGGACATTGCCGGTTCAGCCGGTTCCGGCTTTAGCGTGATGGTATCTCATGCGTGTCATCGTCCCCGCTTTGTTGGCGTCCGCGGCCCTGCTGCTGGCATCCGTCCAGGCCGCATCTCCGGCGCAGGAGGTCGTGCAGCCGCTGCCCGGCACCATCGACGCGGATCGGCTCGCCGAGCAGATGCGGGCGCTCGCTGCCAATCCCCGCGATCTGAACGCGCTGGTCGCCGCGGCGGACCTGTCGCTGTCGCTGGGCGACCTCAGCGGCGCGGCGTCGCTGTATGCGCGCGCCGAAAAGGTCTCGCCGAACGATCCCCGCATCAAGGCGGGGGAGGGCGCGATCCTGGTCCGGTCGGAACGGCCCGGCGAGGCGTTGCGCTATTTCGCGCAGGCCGAGGCGGCGGGATATGACGTGCGCCGTTATGCCGGCGATCGCGGCCTCGCCTACGATCTGATCGGCCAGCCGGAGCGGGCGCAGCGCGATTATCGGCTGGCGATGCAGGCCGGCGCGAATGACGAGGTCATCCAGCGTTACGCTTTGTCGCTCGGCATCGTCGGCCAGCGCGACGCGGCCTTGCAGCTGCTCGATCCCTTGGTCCGCAAGCAGGATCGCAGCGCATGGCGGACGCGCGCTTTCGTGCTGGCGATGACCGGCGACCAGCCCGGCGCGGAAAAGATTGTCACCACGATGCTGCCGCAGGGCATGGCGCAGGGGCTGCTGCCTTTCTTCCAGCGCCTGCCGGCGCTGTCGCCTGCCGATCGCGCCTTCGCCGTCCATTTCGGTGAGGTTCACACTTCGCCAGAACGGATCGCCGACGCCCGCCTCGCGCCCGTCCTGCCGCAGCTGGCGCCCGAGCGGCCGCCGGTGGCACTGGCCGCGGTCCAGACGCCGACGCGTCCCACGGGTCGCGAAGCGCGTCGCGGCCGGATTACGCGCGAGACGAAGCAGCCGACGGTCGCGCTGGCGGCCAACACGCCGCCCGTCGCCACGCCCGCGGGCGCTCCGTCCTATCAAGCGGTGACCGCGGCCCTCGCGCGCGTCCAGCCGGTGCACGCCGCCACCAGTCCCGCCCCCGTCACGCAGGCGAGTACGACGGCGATGGTGCAGCCCTTGCCGTCGCGCGCGCCCGCAGTGGCGACCCCGACCACCGCGTCCGCCGCGAATGTCGCGATCGCCAGCGCGATCACGCGCCCGGTGGTCACGCCCGCGCCGGCTACGGCGAACCCGGCGGCCGCCACCGTCACGCCGCAACAGCCCGTCGTCACGGCGGCGGCAGTCGCGCCAACGCCCGCCACGGCAACGCCCACCAAGCCAGCCGCCGTCAGCACGACGGTGGCATCCACGCCAGCGACCGCGGTCGTGCAGCCGCTCCCCGCGACCCGCCCGGCCGAGGTCGCGACCGCGACACCCATCGTGTCCGTACCCCCGGCCAAGCCCGACAGCGATTCGGTGCTCGCGCGCATCGTCGCCAGCCTGTCGATCCCGGCGTCCGAATTGGGCGTGACCGAGCCGGTCCGCGCCACGCCCGCTCCCGCCACCGCCGACGACACCGCCGCCCGCGTGCTCGCCGAGGCGAAGGCCAAGGAGGAACGCGACGCCGCCGCCGAAAAGGCGCTCGCGCTGAAGGCCGCCGCCGACAAGCGCGCCGCCGATCGCAAGGCGCTGGCCGACAAGAAGGCGCTCGCCGCGAAGAAGCTCGCCGACGAGAAAGCCGCCGCCGCCAAGAAGGAAGCGGCCGAGAAGAAACTCGCCGAGGCCAAGGAAGCCGCCGAGGCGAAGAAACTCGCCCGCGCCAATCCCTCGCGGATCTGGGTACAGGTGGCGGGCGGCGCGAACGAGGACGATCTGCCCAAGGCTTGGGCGGCGGCCAAGGCAAAGGCACCCGCGCTCGCCGGCAAGAGCGGGTGGAAGACGCCGCTGCGCGCTACCAACCGCGTGCTGACCGGCCCGTTCAAGACCGATGCGGAGGCGCGCAGCTTCGTCAACCAGCTGACCAAGCAGGGGATCGGCGCCTTTACCTTCACCAGCGACGCGGGACAGGTGGTGGAGCGGCTGTCGGCAAAGTAAGGCCGGCGGCATGACCGCCATCGCCCCCTGGGCTTCCCATCCCGCCACCAGCCGTGGCCGCCTCCATCCCGAAGGGGAGGGGACGGCGCGCGGCCCCCGCGACGATTTCCAGCGCGACCGCGACCGTATTATCCATTCGATCAGCTTCCGCCGCCTGCGCCACAAGACGCAGGTGTTCATGGCCCCCGACGGCGATCATTTCCGCGTCCGCCTGACGCACAGCCTGGAGGTCGCGCAGATCGGCCGCACGATCGCGCGCGTGCTCGGCCTCAACGAGGATCTGACCGAGGCGCTATGCCTCGCACATGACATCGGCCACCCGCCCTTCGGCCATGCCGGTGAGGATGCGCTGAAGGCGGCGCTCGCCGACGCGGGCGGCTTCGACCACAACGGCCACACGCTGCGCACGTTGACGCATATCGAACGGCCCTATCCACGCTTCGACGGCCTCAACCTGACGTGGGAGATGCTGGAGGGGCTGGCCAAGCACAACGGCCCGGTCCGCCATCCCGGCTGGGCGCTGCGCGAGGCGGACGACGCCTTCTCGCTCGACCTGACCAGCCACGCCAGCCTGGAGGCGCAGGTCGCCGCGATCGCCGACGATATCGCTTACGACAACCACGACATCGACGACGGCCTGCGCGCCGGGCTGCTGACGCTCGACCAGCTGCTCGCGGTGCCGATCGTCGCGCGCGGCTGGGATGCGGCGCGTGCGCGCTTCCCCGACATCACGCCGCGCCGGCTGGCGCATGAGCTGGTGCGCAGCCAGATCGGCATGATGGTCAACGACCTGATCGAGGAAACGCGCCGGCGCATCTCCGCGTCGGGCGTCGCCACCGTCGATGACGTGCGCGCAGCGGGCCAGGCGCTGTGTGGCTTCTCGCCTGCGATGCGCGAGGAGGAGCGCGACCTCAAACGCTTCATGTACGCCAACCTTTATCACCACCCGCGCCAGCTCGCGGCGGCGGATGCCGCGCATGGTATCGTCCGCGGCCTGTTCGCCGCCTATCGCGACGATCCCGCGACGATGAGTCCCGAATGGGCCGCCGACGTGCCGGCGGAAGAGCCCGCCCGCAGCCGCCACATCGCCGACTTCATCGCCGGCATGACCGACCGCTACGCCATCGCGCGCTACCGCGAACTGGTCGGCGACATCGACCTGCCCGAAGGGTTCTGAGGCAAGGTGCAGCCACCCCATCCGTCATCTAGACGCGTCATCCCAGCGCTGGCTGGCATGGCACGATGCAAGAGCCGCGAAGGACCCCAGCCTGCGCCTGCGCTGGGGTGACGTCCCATTGCCCGTCCCACCGGCATACTTCTGCGACAAACCTCGATTATGCCCACTCTTACGAGGTGGAGTGAGTCGTGATGTCGGACGCTGCCGTAGCAATGAACCGGTTTGGCCTGGGGGCCACGCGGGGGCAGGAGCCGCCCGGCAATCCCAAACGGTGGCTGCTCGACCAGATCGACGCCTATCAACCCGCCACGCCCGTGCTGGCCACCGCCCCGACCAGCGCCGCGGTGGCGGAGGATATCGCCGCTTATCAAGCCGAACAGCGGGCCATTCGGCAAGCCGCAATGGCCAGGCAGGGCGTTCCCGCTCCGGCGGCGGTCGTGACACCACCACCCGCGTCGACGATTACGCCGATGACGTCCAACATGGCGGCCACCGTCATGGCACCCCCATCGCCCGCGCAGGAAAAACGCAGCGCGCAGCAGGTCGCGCGACAGGATGCCCGGCGGCTCGCGCAGGACGATTACACCAACCTCGTCGGCCTGCGCACCGCCTCCGCGCTCACCACGCCGACGCCCTTCGCCGAACGGCTGGTGCATTTCTGGTCGAACCATTTCGCCACTTCGGCCGACAAGCTCGAACTGATCGGCCTCGCCGGCACGCTGGAGAATGAGGCGATCCGCCCGCACGTCATGGGCCGCTTCGCCGACATGCTGTTCGCCGTCGAGCGGCATCCGGCGATGCTGATCTACCTCGATCAGGCGGTGTCGATCGGCCCCGACAGCCCGCTTGGGCTGCGCGCCAAGGGCCGCCGCCGCTCCGGCCTCAACGAAAACCTCGCCCGCGAGATCATGGAGCTGCACACGCTCGGCGTGCGCACCGGCTATACCCAGGCGGACGTGACCGAATTCGCCCGCGCGATGACCGGCTGGACGGTCGGCGGGATCGGCGGCGGCCCGGCGGCGCGCTTCGTCGCCGATCGGCCGGTGGGTAACTTCGCCTTCGTGCCGCAGGTGCATCAACCGGGCACGCGCACGATCATGGGCAAGGCGTACGGGCAGGACGGCGAGGCGCAGGCCTCCGCGGTCCTGACCGATTTGTCGGTGCATCCCGCGACCGCAGGCCATATCGCGACCAAGCTCGCCCGCCATTTCGCCGGTGATAATCCGCCCCCCGCAATGGTCGCGCGGCTAGAAAAAGCGTTCCTGTCGTCGCGCGGCGATCTGCCTACGGTCTATCGCGCACTGATCGCTTCGCCCGAAGCCTGGGTTGCGGCGCCCGCCAAGTTCAAGACACCATGGGAATGGAGCGTCTCCAGTTATCGCGCGCTCGGGGCTACGGAGGTGCCGGCGAAGGCGATGCAGGGCCTGCTCGACCAATTGGGCCAGCCGATGTGGAAGCCGGGTCAGCCGATCGGTTACGACGACACCGCCGCCAGTTGGGCGGCCCCCGACGCGGTGCTGCGCCGGGTGGAGGCGGCACAGCGCTTCGCGTCTAAGGCGCCGCCCTCGATCGACGCGCGCGCGCTGGCGCCGCAGCTGTTTCCCGCCGCGCTGACCCCTATGACCGCTCAGGCGCTGTCCCGTGCCGAAAGCCCGACGCAGGCGCTCGCGCTGCTGCTCGTCTCGCCCGAAATGATGCGGAGGTAATCCCATGGACCGTCGTGCCTTCCTCGCCCGCAGCGGCCTTGGCCTGCTCGGCACCTTCGCCCCCCGCATCGCCTTCGCCAAGGCGGCGACGGCCAAGCGCTTCGTCTTCATCATCCAGCGCGGCGCCGCCGACGGCCTGGGCACGATCGGCGCAGTCGGCGATCCGGCCTTCGTCGGCGCGCGCGGCGATCTCGCCGCCGATGTCGCCAACGGTACGAAGCTCGACGCGATGTTCGCGCTCCACCCGGCGATGACGACGGCGGCGGCGCTGTACGGCAAGGGGCAGGCGTTGTTCGCGCACGCCGTCGCCTCGCCCTACCGTGATCGGTCGCATTTCGACGGGCAGAACGTGCTTGAGACGGGCGGCACCGGCGCCTACCAGCTGAAGGACGGCTGGATGAACCGGCTGCTCGGGATCGTGCCGACCGACGATGCCAAGGCGATCGCCGTCGCTGCCACCGTGCCGATGGCGCTGCGCGGCGCGCGCGAGGTGGCCAGTTACGCGCCCTCGTCGCTGCCCGATGCTTCGGGTGACCTGATGGCGCGGGTGACGCAGCTCTATCGCGGCGACGACCAGCTCCACCGTCTTTGGGGCGAGGCGATTCAGACGCGCGAGCTGACCGACGATCTGGCCAAGGATAATGGCCGCAACGCCGCCGCCACCGGCGCACTCGCCGCGCGGCTGCTCGCCCCCGCCAATGGGGCTCGGATTGCGACGATCGAAACCGGCGGCTGGGATACGCACGCCGGTCAGCGTGGCCGGCTGGCGCAGCAGTTGAAGGGCCTCGATGCGATGCTCGCCGCGCTCCAGACGGGACTTGGACCGGTGTGGGATGACACGTTGGTCCTCGTTGCGACCGAATTCGGCCGTACCGTCGCGGTCAACGGCACCGGCGGCACCGATCATGGCACCGGCACCGCTACGATGCTGTTCGGTGGCGCGGTGAAGGGCGGCCGCGTCCTCGCCGACTGGCCCGGCCTCGCCACCGCCAACCTGTACGAAGCGCGTGACCTGAAACCGACCACGCAGCTCGATGCGCTGATCGGCGGCGCGGTGGCGGACCATTTCGCCGTCGACCCCTCCCGCGCGATGACCGCGCTCTTCCCGGCCAGCCAGCGCACCGCGGCGATCGGCGGATTGCTGCGCGTCTGATCGAGTGTTGGCGGGTGTGTGGCGTAACCCGCTGAGTACGAAGTTTAATCGAGCGGCTCTGTGCCGCAGGGCAAGTTTGTGCTTCATCGCCCACACCGTCACCCCAGCGCAGGCTATGGTCTCACACGGCTCGTTCTCACTGTCTCGCAAACGGAAACGATAACCCCGGATCGTTTCGCTCAAGGTGTTCATGGTGTCTATCTTCGGGCGATTTGAACCCACCCCCGTCTTGCGGTAGAGCGCGGCGCTTTCGCCGAACGGACGCTCATGACGCTTTACACCCGCTTTGCCGCGCATGTCGCCGCGGCCCTCGATACCCTGGTCGCCGCCGGCACGCTGCCCGCCGATCTCGACCGCCGCAACGTGACGGTCGAGCCCCCGCGCGACGTGACGCATGGCGACCTCGCCACCAACGCGGCGATGGTGCTTGCCAAGCCCGCCAAGACCAACCCCCGCGCCCTCGCCGAAGCGCTGGCGGCCGAACTTGGCACGCTGGACGAAGTGGCGGAAGCAACCGTCGCAGGCCCCGGCTTCATCAACCTGCGCCTGACGGATGCGGCGTGGCGCGACGAACTGACCCAGATCGCGGCGGCGGGCGACGATTACGGCCGCTCGACCAGCGGCAAGGGCGTGCGCGTCAACGTCGAATATGTCTCGGCCAACCCGACTGGCCCGATGCACATGGGCCATTGCCGCGGCGCGGTGGTCGGCGATGCGCTCGCCAGCCTGCTCGAATTCGCCGGGCACGATGTGATCCGCGAATATTACGTCAACGACGCCGGCGGCCAGGTCGATGTGCTCGCCCGCTCGGCGCACCTGCGCTACCGCGAGGCGCTGGGCGAAGACGTCGGCGCGATCCCCGAAGGCCTCTATCCGGGCGACTATCTGGTCCCGGTCGGCAAGGCGCTCGCCGACGAATTTGGCGACCGCTATGCGACGGCGCCGGAAGGCGAATGGCTCGCGCTGTTCCGCGCCCGCGCGGTCGCGGCGATGCTGGTCATGATCAAGGACGATCTCGCCCTCCTCGGCATCCACCACGACCTGTTCTCGTCGGAGGCGGAGTTGCAGGCGGCGGGCAAGCCCGAAGCCGCCGAGAAGTGGCTGCGCGAGCATGGCCTCGTCTACGACGGCGTGCTCGAAGCCCCCAAGGGCGAAACGCCCGAGGATTGGGAGCCTGTCGAGCTGCCGCTGTTCCGCTCGACGCAATTCGGCGACGATCAGGATCGCCCGATCAAGAAGTCGAACGGTCAGTGGACCTATTTTGGCGCTGACCTCGCCTATCATTTCCAGAAGAGCCAGTCCGCCGACCAGCTGATCGACATCTGGGGCGCCGATCACGCCGGCACCGTCAAGCGTATCCAGGCCGCCGTCGCCGCGCTGACCGAGGGCAAGACGCGCTTCGACGTCAAGCTCGTCCAGATGGTCCGCCTGCTGCGCGGCGGCGAGCCGGTGAAGATGTCGAAGCGCGCGGGCAATTTCGTGACTCTCGCCGACGTCGTGCGCGAAGTCGGCAAGGACGTCGTCCGCTTCACGATGCTGACCCGCCGGTCGGACGCGCAGATGGACTTCGATTTCGCCAAGGTGGTCGAAGCGTCAAAGGACAATCCGGTCTTCTACGTCCAATACGCCCACGCCCGCGTCGCCTCGCTCCACCGCCGTGCCGAGGAAGCGGGGATCGCGGCCGAGGGTGCCGACCTGTCCCGGCTTGATACGGAAGAGCTGGCGCTGGTGAAGCTGGCGGCGCAATTTCCGCGTATCGTGGAAACCGCCGCGACGGCACGCGAGCCGCACAGAATTGCGTTTTATCTGTATGACTTAGCTGCTGCGTTCCATGCCCTGTGGAACGTCGGTAACGATCGTCCGGAGCGGCGTTTCCTGGTGGTCGAGGATCATGATGCCACGCGTGCGCGTCTCGCCTTGGCGAGCGCCGTCGCACAGATTATTCGTAATGGCCTCAGCATCATGGGTGTTGTCGCGGTTTCGGAGATGAAGTGATGACGGACGGTCTGGACCTGCGCGACGAGGAGCGGCTGCCCTGGCTCGAAACGGTCGAGCCGGACGAGGAGCGCGGCGCGCCGATCGGCAAGGTGCTCGCATTGGTTGTACTGGGCCTGGCCGTACTCGCCGCGATCATCTTCGGCATCTACAAGCTTCAGAACCGCGCCACCCCCGACGGCGATCTGATCGCCGCGCAGGAGGGTGACTATAAGGTCAAGCCCGACGATCCCGGCGGCTTGAAGGTGAAGGGCGAGGGCAATGCCGCCATCGCGACCAGCGCCGGCAAGGCGGGCAACGGTTCGATCGACTTGAGCGCGGTGCCGGAGAAGCCGATCGACGGCCATCGCGTCGCGCCGACCGCAAAGCCCAGCGGTACGGGCGGTGCCAATGCGGTGGCGCAGGTGCCGGCCTCGGGCGGTCGCCTCGTCGCGGCACAGCCGGTCAGCGCGCAGCGCAGCGCGGCGGCGGGCCCGGCGGCCAGCGGCTCGCTGGTCCAGCTCGGCGCCTATCCCAGCGAGGCGGCGGCGAACACGGCATGGACCGGTTTTTCGAAGCGGTTCAGCTATCTCGCGCCGCTCGGCAAGTCGGTCCAGTCGGTCGCGATCGGCGGCCGCACGCTGTACCGCCTGCGCGTCAACGCGGGCAGCGCCAACCAGGCGGCGGACATCTGCGGCCGCCTGCGTGTGGCCGGCGAAAGCTGCTTCGTCGCCAGCTGAGGCGTGATGCGGTGGCGCGGCGCTCGCATATTGGCGGCGTCCGCGCTAACCGGTTCGGCATGAAGCCCGTCATCTTCGGCATCGCCGGCCTAGAGCTCTCCCCCGACGAACGCGCCTTTTTCACCGAGGCGGAGCCCGCCGGCTACATTCTGTTCAAGCGTAACATCGCGACCCGCGAACAGGTGCGGGCGCTGACCGATTCGCTACGCGCGCTGTCGGGCAACGATCGCCTGCCGATCCTGATCGATCAGGAAGGCGGACGTGTCGCGCGCATGGGGCCGCCCGAATGGCCGGCGTTCCCTGCCGGTCCGGCCTTCGCCAAATTGTACAACACCGCACCCATGTCGGCGATCCAGGCAATGCGCGCCAACGGGCAGGCGCTGGGGCTCATGCTGGCAGAGGTCGGCATCACCGTCGATTGCGCGCCCATCCTCGACATCGCTCAGACCGATACGACGGAGGCGATCAGCTGCCGGACCTATGGCGCCGAGCCGATGCAGGTCGCCGCCTTGGGACGTGCGATGCTGGAGGGACTGGCGGCCGGCGGGGTCGTCGGCGTCGTGAAGCATATGCCGGGCCATGGCCGCGCGGTGGTGGACAGCCACCATCTGCTCCCCACGGTCAGCGCGTCGGCGGAGGCGCTGGAGGCGGACCTCGAACCGTTCCGTACCCTGCGCCATGCGCCGATGGGCATGACCTCCCACATCGTGTTCGAGGCCTGGGATGCCGAGCGTCCGGCAACCCTTTCCCCGACCATCGTCAACGACGTGATCCGCGAGATGATCGGTTTCGACGGGCTGCTCATGACCGACGACATCGACATGAAGGCGCTGTCGGGCACCGCAGGCGAAAAGGCGGCAGGCGCGATCGCCGCGGGATGCGACCTCGTCCTCGACTGCTGGGCGCGGATGGACGAGATGGTCGAGATCGCCGGGCGGCTGGGGTCGATCAGCGACTCGGCACGCGCGCGGCTGGACACGGCAATGGCGAGCGTCGGCGCGCCCGAGGGCGATTTCGCGGAGCTGATCGCACGCCGCGACGCCTTCCTCGCGCTGGCCTGACGGCGGATCGGTGGCGCAACCCGAACAGCTGACGCTCGACCTCGAGGGCTGGGAAGGGCCGCTCGACCTGCTACTGACGCTGGCGCGATCGCAAAAGGTAGATCTGCGCAGCATTTCGATCCTGGCGCTGGTCGAGCAATATCTGCGCTACATCCACCAACGGCAGTCGGTGCAGCTGGAGGTCGCGGCCGATTACCTCGTGATGGCGGCATGGCTGGCCTATCTGAAATCCGCGCTGTTGCTGCCGCGCCAGGCGGAGGACGAAGCGGATCCCGAGGAACTGGCGCTGCGGCTGCAATTGCGCCTCGAACGGTTGCAGGCGATGCGCGAGGCGGGCGCGCGACTGATGGCGCGCGACCGGCTGGGCCGTGACGTTTTCGTGCGTGCCGCGCCGGAGGGGCTACGCACGATCCGGCACGCGCAATGGCAGGCAGAGATCTATGACCTCATCGCCGCCTACGGCCGCGTCAGCGCGCGAACGCGGCCCGTGATGCACGTCGTCGCCGATCGCGAGGTGATGACGCTGGAGGCGGCGCTGGAGCGCGTGGCGAGCCTCGTCGGCGAGCGGCTCGACTGGTCGATGCTCGAGAGTTTCCTGCCGGAAGGGTCGGGGCGGTTGCGCAAGTCGGCGCTCGCCTCGTCGTTCCTGGCCGCGCTGGAACTCGCCAAGCAGGGGCGCGTCGAACTGCGCCAGCAGTCCGCGTTCGCACCGCTCTACGTTCGGGCGCTCGCATGACTCCGTCGGACGATGGCGTGCGGGCGGTGGAGGCGCTGCTGTTCGCCGCCGCCGAACCATTGGGAATCGATACGATCCGTGCGCATGTCGGCGGCATCGACGTGCGCGCGGCGCTGGCCCGGCTGGAGCAGGATTATGCGGGGCGGGGCATCACGCTCGTCCACCGTGGTGGGCGCTGGCATTTCCAGACCGCGCCCGATCTGGCGCATCTGCTGCGCCGCGACCGCGACGAGGTGCGCCGCCTCAGCCGCGCCGCGACCGAGACGCTGGCGATCATCGCCTATCATGAGCCCGTCACGCGCGCCGAGATCGAAGCGATCCGCGGCGTACAGACCGCGAAGGGCACGCTCGACGTGCTGATGGAGGCAGGCTGGGTGCGTCCTGCCGGTCGGCGCGAGGTGCCCGGGCGCCCGCTGATGTTCGCGACGACGCCCGGTTTCCTCGCGCATTTTGGGCTTTCCAGTCGGCGCGATCTGCCGGGCATTGACGACCTGCGCGCCGCTGGTCTGCTCGACCCCGTCGATCTTGCACTGGAGGAAGCTTTGGAGGTGGCAAAGGACGATGAGAGCGACTAGATAGTTGGGCATTCTAGGAGATATGCCATGGGCAGCTTCAGCCCGATCCATCTGCTCGTCCTCGCCGTCGTCGCGATCCTGCTGCTCGGTGGCGGGCGGTTCTCGAACCTGATGGGCGACGTCGCCAAGGGTGTGAAGAACTTCAAGAAGGGGATGGCCGAAGACGACGACGCGGCCGCCAAGCCTGCCGCGCGCATCGAGGCGCAGAAGACTGCCGACCCTGCGTTCGATCGCGACGGTAACCGCATCCGCGACGAACAGCGTTGATCCGCGTCGCCCGATAGTATCCGGCGTCCATGTTCAACATCGATTCGAGCGAGTTCCTGCTGGTTGCGATCGTGGCGCTTGTCGTGATCGGGCCAAAGGACCTGCCAAAGGCGATGCGCGTCGTCGGCTATTGGGTCGGCAAGGCGCGCGGTGTCTCGCGCCAATTCCGGCAGGGCTTCGACAATATGGTCCGTGAGGCGGAACTGGCCGAGATGGAAAAGCGCTGGGCCGCCGAAAATGCGCGGATCATGGCGGAGCATCCGATGACCTCCGATGCGGAGTCCGAGGCGGCGGCTGGTGTCTCGCCCGCGCCGACGCCTGCCGGGCAGCATGAGGTCCAGCATGACGAGGCAGAGCCGGTTATGGTGGAAAAGCCCGTGGTTGCCCCCGCGCCCGAGCATAAACCCGCCCCGCAGTCCGACGTTACGCCGTCATGAGCGACGTGGAAGACGAGATCGATGCCAGCCGCGCGCCCCTGCTCGATCACCTGATCGAATTGCGCCGTCGCCTGCTCTATTGCATCGTCGCGATCGTCCTGGCCTTCGGCGTCAGCTATTTCTTTGCCGAGAATATCTTTGCCTTCCTCGTCCAGCCGTTGCTGGCCGTGGGGCAGAAGACGTTGATCTACACCCAGATTTTCGAAGCGTTTTTCGTCAAGGTGAAGGTCGCCTTCTTCGCGGCAATGATGATCGCCTTTCCGGTGATCGCCAACCAGCTTTGGCAGTTCGTCGCGCCGGGCCTGTACCGCAAAGAAAAGCGCGCACTGCTGCCGTTCCTGCTCGCGACACCAGTACTGTTCATCGCCGGCGCGGCGCTCGCTTATTATATGGCGATCCCGATGGCGCTGCATTTCCTGCTAGGATTCCAGGGAAATATCGGCGGCGTACAGCAGGAGGCACTGCCGGGCATCGGCAACTACCTGTCGTTCGTAATGCAGTTCCTGTTCGCCTTCGGTCTCGCCTTCCTTCTGCCGGTGTTGCTGATGCTGCTGGAGCGCGCAGGCATCGTGACGCGCAAGCAGCTGATCGGCGCGCGCCGCTATGCCATCGTCGCGGCGACGGCGATTGCGGCGGTGCTGACGCCGCCCGACCTGATGAGCCAGGTGTTGCTCGCCGTGCCGCTGATCCTGCTCTACGAACTCGCCATCATCGGTATCTGGTTCACCGAGCGTCGCCGGAGCAAGGACACCGGCACCGACATCGTCGAGGCATAAGAAAAGGGCCTCCGCTCGTCGAGGAGCGAAGGCCCTGCGCAGCCGGGTGAGGCTGAGCCCGAAGGCTTACTTGGACTTGTCGGCCGTCTTGGCGACCGTCTGGCCCGCCGAGCTGACGTCCTTGCCGACGCCTTCCACCGTGTTGCACGCGCTGACCATGAGCGCGCCAGCAACGACGGCAAAACCGAGAACCTTGCGCATAAAACCTCCTGAACGTGATAGCCCGAGAACAATGATCGGTCGGGCCATTCGTTCCGGCTCCGCAACTGAGCGGGCAGGGAGACGAAAGTTTTCCGGCTGGAAATGAGTAAGGCCCGAAAGCATCACCGGGGGGGGGAGGGTGGATGCTTCCGGGCCTATGTCGTGGATCGCGAGAGCGGGGGGCATAAGGCCGCGATCCGCAGTGCATAACACGGCCGACGGACCGCGGTTCCACGTCCTTCGGCGAATTTTTGCGAATCTTTATCGTCGATAAGCCGTCAATCGCGGCCCATCACGGCGATCGCGATTTCATAGGCACCGGTCATCGGATCGTGATGCAGGGGCGCGCGCAGCTGGCGCGACAGACCCTCGATCACGCGGCCGTAGCGGGTCGACAGCAACGTCTCCAGGCGTTCGCTTTCCACGAAAGCGCGCGAGACGACGCGCAGCTTTGCCTTCTTGTCGTCCTCGCCGGGTTTGATTGCGACCCGGACCTGGGCGGCGGCATCGCAGTTCATCGCTAGTTCGATCGTCTCGGTGACGAGGAAGGCGACGGCGACGGCGACGTCCTGGTTCACAAGGTAGGGATCGACATCCAGCACAATCGACAGGCTGGTGGCCCCTTCCGGTGCGGTCGCGCGGATGTTGGAGGCGAGTTCGCCGATCACCGATCGCAGGTTAAGGCCACGATTGTCCTCCATCTCGGCGAAATGGTTGCGGTGGACGACGGCGAGGGCATCGACGCGGCGCTGGATGGAGGCATAGGCTGCCGTCGCATCGGGGCTGGGTGCGCCGCGGGCGTGGAAGTTGATCAGGCTGGAAATGACCTGGAGGTTGTTCTTTACGCGATGATGGACTTCGCGCGTCAGCTTGGTCTGACGCACCACCGCCTCCGCCAGGCCGGCTTCGTGCAGCGCGACCGTGCGGCTGATCGCGCGGAAGGTATCGCCGAGTTCGCGGATCTCCTGCGCGGGCAGAGGGCCGAGCTTGCCCGGATCGATCACCTCACCGGGCGTGTAGGCAGCGACACTTGCACGGAGCACGCGCAGCGGCCGAATCAGCAGCCGGTCGACGATGAACCATGACAGGCCTGCCGCAGCGGCCCACATCAGCAGCGGCAGCATCAGCGCCACGAGGAAGGACGAGGTGATGGGCGCGCTGCGGATGCTGGTGCGCAACGCCAGGCCGCCGAGGCCCAGATCGGTCTGTACAGTCTCGACCCGATCGAACGCGCCCAGGTCAGGAATGCGCGAGAGGGTCAGCGTTTCGTCGTCATGCACCAGCGCGCTCGCGAGCGGCATCGCCCGCGTGCCGGGGGCTGCAAGTTGCGTCAGAAAGGCTTTGGGGAAGAAGACGCGCGCCGAGGGGCCATGGCGCAAGCCCGGCAGTGACAGGATCAGGCCGCGGTCGGGTACGATGGCCGCGCCGACCGGCGTGCTGGTATCAAGCGCGACATTGGCGTCGAACGGTTCGCCACACAGCAATCGGCCATTGCGATCGACGATCGAAAAGCGCGTGCCGATCGTCGATTGCTGGGCGAACACACCCTGCGCACGGGCGCAGCTGGGCGCGTCACCGGCGTCGGCCTGCAATGCGGTGACGGCGACGCGCAATGCGGTCATGTCGCCGACAAGCTCGATGGCGATACTGCGCGCGCTTTCGTTAGCGGCGATGCGCAGCCGGGCGCGTGCCTCGGCGTCGGCGGTCCGCCCGGTCTGCAATGTCGCGCCGATCGCGATCAAGGCGAGCAGGAGCAACGCGACGCTGAGCGTGATGAAGAGCTTGGCGCCAGTTGGCAGGCGCGACAGCATGAACATGGGGGCCATCGCCGTACGGCGCGGTAACGAGGCTGCGTCGGGTTGGGAGGCCATGCCCCCTGCTAGGCGAGCTTGTTCAGCAGGTCGAGCATTTCGTCCGGCACCTGTTCCTCGATCGTCTTTTGATAGGCCGAGCGCAGGGCCGCGCCCATGTCGCGATCCTTGCTCTGAACCTTGGCAGGAGACTTCTTGGAAGACGCCTTCTTGTCCTTGTTGCCGGGCAAATCCAACATGTCCCCCTGGTGACCCGGCTGAACCCGGGCAGTCGACGCTACACGAACAGCCCCGCTTTGCAGGTGCGGTCTGGCCGTTCAAGTGGCGATGAAACCAAAGTCGCGTTCGTTGGTTCCATTGCAGCGCGAAAATTCCGCAGGTCCGAGGGGGCGGGTGGGTTCTTCGACAAACACCGTTGTAAAGGTACGGGCGCCCGCTCAGATGGGGTGCCCGTTCAGTATCTCAGGGAGTGAACACGACCCATGTCGCTTGGACAGCAACTCGCACCGCACCTTCCTTTCCTGCGGCGCTACGGCCGGGCCCTGACCGGCAGCCAGAATCAAGGCGACAAATACGTCCGTGCGACGCTGGAGGCGATCGTTGCGGCGCCGGACCAGTTCCCGCGCGACGTCGATCCGCGGCTTGGCCTGTATCGTATGTTCCAGGGTATCTGGGCGTCGGCCAATGCCGATGGTGAAGCGCAGACCTCGCAGAGCGACGCCGAGGGCACCGAAGCGGTGGCGCGTGCGCGCCTCGCTCGCATGACGCCGCTGTCGCGGCAGGCGCTGCTGCTAACCGCCATGGAAGGCTTCTCCCCCGAGGATGCCGCGTATCTGATCGAGGTCGACACCAGCGAGGTGGAAACGCTGGTCACCGAGGCGCTGGCCGAGATCGAGAAGCAGACGCGTGCGCGCGTGCTGATCATCGAGGACGAGCCGATCATCGCGATGGATATCGAGACGATCGTCCGTGATCTGGGCCATGAGGTGACCGGTGTTGCCGTCACCCGCGACGAAGCCGTCGCGCTGGCAATGGAAGATCGCCCCGGTCTGGTGCTGGCGGACATCCAGCTGGCCGACGATAGCTCGGGCATCGACGCGGTGAAGGACATCCTTGCCGAGTTCGAAGTGCCGGTGATCTTCATCACGGCCTTCCCTGAGCGCCTGCTGACCGGCGAGCGGCCCGAGCCGACGTTCCTCATCACCAAGCCGTTCCAGCGGTCGACGGTGAAGGCGGCGATCAGTCAGGCGCTGTTCTTCGACGAAGCGACGGTGCCGACGGCGGTTGCGTGACGGCGTAGCGGGCGTGGTCGGGCGCTGTCCCGCCCGCCCGTGAGGCATTGACGAAAAGTTACGGACCCAAAACGGGTTTCGGGGGTTTGATGATCATGGCTGATCCGAACGAACCAGTGCATGTCACCGCAACCGAGGCCCGTGCGGGCGCGACTCCGGGAGTTGCCCGCTATGTGCTCGGCATTTCGCTGGTGCTCGTCATCGCCATATTCGCCTTTCTGATCTTGCGCTGACCGCAAGGCTTTTCGGCCGCACGACTGGTATTTGCCGGAAGAGACACCTATTTTCGCCAGACAGGCGGCGATGTTGTCCCCGGCTTCGAACGGATTTGCATGACCCAGCCCGCTACGCGTGATGACCAGTATGACGATGACGACGATGCGGTGGTCGAGCCGGTCGAACACGTTGCGCTGTCGGATCCCGAGTTCAAGAAACAGCTGGCGCAGGTCATCCCTCATCTGCGCGCCTTCGGTCGCTCGTTGTCGGGCAGCCGCGATCTCGCCGACGATCTTGTTCAGGAAACGCTGCTGAAGGCATGGGCGGCGCGTCAGCGCTTCCAGGCCGGTACGAATATGCGTGCCTGGACCTTCATCATCCTGCGCAATCTATATCTGTCGCAGATGCGGCGTGCGCGCTTCAAGGGCGAGTGGGACGATCTGGTCGCCGACCGCATTCTGGCGGCTCCGGCAAGCCAGGATCGTCACGTCGAACTGGGCGACATGCAGCGCGCCTTGCTCCACCTGCCGCAGCCGCAGCGCGAGGCGTTGATCCTCGTTGGTGCCGGCGGTTTCGCTTATGAAGAAGCCGCCGAAATCTGTCAGGTCGCGGTCGGCACCATCAAGAGCCGCGTCGCGCGTGGGCGTGTGGCGCTGGAAACGATCCTGAACGATGGCACGCTGCCGTCGCGCCGCGAGCACGAGCAGGACGTCAACAAAACGGCGCTCGATACGATCATGGGTGAAGTCGACGAACTCAGCCGGGGGCGCTGAAGCGACCCGCGGCTAGTGCCGCAATCAATGTGTCGCGCGGTCAATCCGCTTTAGCAGCATCGCGAAGTCATCGGGCATGTCGGAGCTGCCGAACGCGCCGCGCAGGCTGTGGCCGAGTGCGTCGGTCGAGCGCGGGCGCCGGACGACATAGTCGCCCTGACGGCTTTTCTCGACGGGATGCGCATTGGCGTTCATAATCGTTCCAACGGCCGGATACGCGAATTGTTGCGTGCGAACGAAACCGGTCGTTCGCGAAGGATGTGACGCGATGCCCCCCGGTTTTGGCCCCGATTTTACCGATGCCATCCAGCGTGCGCGAGTACATGCGCCCTTCCTGTCGCTGTTGCTCGACCGTGAGCCGGTGCTGGCGGAGCGATTGGCGGCGGGGCAGATCGACCTGGGATTCACCAGCGCCCATTCTGATATGCCAGTCGCACGGCAATTGCGGTTGGATCGGCGGGCGCTGGCGCTGTCGGTGGCGATCGGCGATCTTGCCGGGGCGCTCGATCTCACCGCGGTCACACACGCCTTGACAGATTTCGCCGACGCAGCGCTCGATCGCGCGATCCGTGCCGCGATTGCGGAGCGTACCCCGGGGGAGGAGCCGCGCGGCTTCGTCGCGATCGCGCTGGGCAAGCAGGGCAGTCGCGAGCTTAACTATTCGTCCGACATCGATCCGATCCTGCTGTTCGACCCGAAAACGCTGCCGCACCGCGCCCGTGAGGAGCCGGAAGAGGCGGCGGTGCGGATCGCCAAGCGTGTCGTCGAGTTGCTGCAGGCGCGCGATGGCGATGGCTATGTGCTGCGTGTCGATCTGCGGCTGCGCCCATCGCCCGAAGCGACGCCGATCGCGCTGCCGGTCGAAGGGGCGATCGGCTATTATGAAAGTCAGGCGCTGGCATGGGAGCGGGCGGCGTTCATCCGGGCCCGGGTAGCGGCTGGTGATAAGGCGCTCGGCAGCTATTTCCTCGATGCGATCCGGCCGTTCGTGTGGCGGCGCGGGTTGGACTTCGGCGCGATCGGCGAAATCCGCGACCTGTCGCGGCGCATTCGCGACCATTATGCGAGTGGTCAACGCTTCGGCCCCGGCTACGACCTGAAGCGGGGGCGGGGCGGTATTCGCGAGGCCGAGTTCTTCGCGCAGATCCATCAACTGATCCACGGCGGGCGCGACCCGGCGCTGCGGGCACCGGCGACGCGCGATGCATTGGCGGCACTTGCCGGGGCGGGCTGGATCGGCGCCGACGAGGCTGCTGCGCTCACCCGATCCTATACCCTGCTGCGCACGATCGAGCATCGCGTTCAGATGGTGGACGATCGGCAGACGCACACGCTGCCGACCGGCGAGGCGCTGGACGGGGTGGCGCGGCTTCATGGGCTGGCCAACGGCGCCGACTTGGTCGAGCTGCTGCGCGAACCGGTCGCGACCGCTGGCCGTATCTACGATGCGCTCGACGACGGGCAGGCGGCGGGGCTGCCGCACGAGCCACAGGCGCTGGCCGACTGGCTCGAGACGGCGGGGTTCGCGGCCGATGGCGAGGGGGGGAGCAAGGCCGCCGCGCGCATCGCAGGGTGGCGGGCAGGACGCTATCCCGCTCTCCGCAGCCCGGCGGCGCGCGCGGCGCTGGAGGCGGTGCTGCCCGTGCTGATGCCGGCGCTGGCCGGAGCGCCGGACCCCGCCGCGGCACTGCTGCGGCTCGATGTCCTGTTCGAGCGGCTGTCGAGCGCGATCAACATCCTGCGCTTGCTGGAGGCACGGCCGGGGCTGGCGACCTTGCTTGCGACGATTCTCAGCCATGCTGCGCCGCTCGCCGACGCCCTGGCGACACGGCCGGAACTGATCGACTGGTTGATCGACGCGAGCGCGTTCGAACCTCTGGGGAGCGTCGTCGAACTGGCCACCGAATTGGGGGCGGCGGACGAGGGCGATTATCAAGCGCTGCTCGATACCGTGCGGCGCTTGGTCGGCGAGAAGCGCTTTGCGGTGGGCGCGCAGATCGTCGCGGGGGCGGCGGACCCGCTCGATGCGGCGGGCGGCTACGCGCGGCTGGCGGAGGCGGCGATCGAGGTGCTGGCGGCGGGGACGGTCGCCGAATTCGCGCGGGCGCATGGCCGGGTGCCGGACAGTGAATTGGTGATCCTCGCCTTCGGTCGCACGGGCGGTGGTGCGCTGACGCACGCCAGCGATCTCGATCTCGTCTATCTGTTTACCGGCGACTTCGCAGCGGAGTCGGACGGCGCGAAGCCGTTGGGTGCGACGCTCTATTATAATCGGCTGGCGCAGCGGATCACGGCCGCGCTGTCGGTGCCGACGGCGGCGGGGCCGCTCTATCCGGTGGATACGCGGCTGCGGCCATCGGGAACGCAAGGGCCGCTGGTGGTGTCGGTCGAGTCCTTCGCGCGCTACCAGCGGGAGGACGCCTGGACGTGGGAGCATATGGCGCTGACGCGGGCGCGGCCGGTGTTCGGATCGCCCGCAGCCCGAGCTGCCGTCACCGGGGTGATCGCCGAGGTGCTGGAGGGCGCGCGGCCCGAGCGGGATCTGCCCGCAGAGGCGGCAACGATGCGTGCCGACATGGCGCGGCACAAGCCGCCCGCCGGGCCGCTCGACGCGAAGCTACTACCGGGAGGGCTCGTCGATCTGGAGTTCACCGTGCATCTGGCGCAGCTGCTGCATCGGAGTGGCTTCGATCCCGATCTGCGCGTCGCCATCCCTGCCCTGACCGCGGCGGGGGCGTTGCCCGATGGGCTGCTGACCGCGCACGATCTGCTGACGCGGCTGCTGGTGACGCTGCGGCTGGTCGCGCCGGATGCGCAGGAGCCGCCGCCCGCGACGCAGGTGCTGATTGCGCGGGCGTTGCGGCTGCCCGACTGGCCGGCGGTGCTTGCTGCCTTCGCGGCGACGCGGCAGGAGGTGGAGGCCGTATGGCGCGGCATGACAGGAGGATGCGATGGATGACGGTGCGCCGATCCCGGCGGTGAGCGTGACGACCCCGGATGGCCAGACGATCCAGCTGAACGATCTGCCGCTGCCGGCCGTCGTCTATTTCTACCCCAAGGACGACACCAGCGGCTGCACCCGCGAGGCACAGGATTTCTCCGCGCTGGCCGAGGACTTCGCCGCGGCGGGCGCGCGTGTGATGGGGGTCAGCAAGGACTCTCCGGCCTCACACACCAAGTTTAGCGCCAAGCATGGCCTGACCGTGAACCTGGGCAGTGACGAGGACGGCAGCGTCTGCGACGCGTTCGGCGTGTGGGGTGAGAAGAAGCTCTACGGCAAGACGTATATGGGCATCGAGCGCGCGACCTTCCTGTTCGGCGCCGACGGCACGCTGGTGCGCGCGTGGCGCAAGGTGAAGGTGCCGGGCCATGCCGCTGCCGTACTGGAGGCGGTGCGCGCGCTCTGACGGCAGGTGGGCGGCACCATCGGTGCCGTAGCGGGTTCCTGTTCGCGTCGCTTGCGCCTACAGGGAAGCCATCGTGACCCGTCAGACCTTGTCCACCGCGCCGGCCGTTGCCGGCGCCCCGTCCATCGTTGCCCCGGAGCCTGCGGGCGCCCCGATCGGCTTCGTCGAATTCGTCGCGCTGGTGGCGGCGCTGATGTCGCTGGCGGCGCTGGGTATCGACTCGATGCTCCCCGCGCTGCCGGCGATGGGGCGGTCGCTGGGCGTGGCGACCGAGAACCAGCGCCAGTTCATCATCACCGCCTTCATCCTGGGTTTCGGCATCGCGCAGCTGGCGCATGGGCCGCTGGCGGATCGCTATGGGCGACGGGCGGTGCTGCTGTGGGCGATTGGGGGCTATGTGGTCGCCAATATCGCCTGCGCGGTGTCGGCGAGCTTCACGCTCTTGCTCGCGGCGCGCGTGTTCGGTGGTGCGATGGTCGCGGCGACGCGGGTGGCGACGGTGGCGATCGTGCGTGATTGCTATCACGGCCGGCCGATGGCGCGGGTGATGTCGATCGCGTTCATGGTGTTCATGGTCGTGCCGGTCATGGCGCCGGCGTTCGGACAGACGGTGCTATTGTTCGCCAATTGGCGCGGCATCTTCTGGGTGGTCGCGGGGCTCAGCCTCGGCATCTGGATGTGGTTCTTCGTGCGCATGCCCGAGACACTGCGCCCCGAAGCGCGGCAGCCGCTGTCTGTGTCGCGGATCTGGGCGGGGTGGAAGCAGACGCTCGGCGACCGTTTGTCGCTGGGGTACACGCTGGCGTCGACGTCGCTGATGGGGGCGCTGTACGGCTACCTCAATTCGGTGCAGCAGATCATGTTCGACACGTTCGACCGGCCCAAGCTGCTCGCCGTGATGTTCGCCGTGACCGCGACGCTGATGGCGGGCGCGAACCTGACCAATGCGCGGCTGGTGATGCGGCTGGGCACGCGGCTGATCAGCCATAGCGCGGTGACGATGCTGGTGGTGCTGAGCGCGATCCACCTCGCCATCGCGATGGCCGGCTATGAGACGCTGGTCGGCTTCGTCGTGTTGCAGGCGCTGACCATGGGGTGCTTCGGCCTCGCCACGTCCAACTTCTCGTCGATGGCGATGGAGAATATGGGCGGGATCGCCGGCACCGCCTCCAGCGTGCAGGGGTTCACCAGCATCACCGTCGGCGCCGTGGTGGGCGTCGTCATCGGGCAGGCGTTCAACGGGACCACCGCGCCGCTGGCCGCGGGGTTCCTGATCTGCGGCCTGATGTCACTGCTGGTCGTCGCGATCACCGAGCGCTTCCGCCTGTTCCGTCCCGCCTGACGGAACCCGGCCCGCATCCCCGCCGTTCGACCCGGGTAATCCAGGAGAGATACGATGGGTGGACATCAGGTGCAGAGCCACGGGTCGGGCGACGACGGCTATGACGAGGAAGGCTATGACGAGAGCCAGCGCGCCGAAATCCTGGAGGCGACGCGCAACGGCCCCAGCGACGGCCTGGTCCTGACCGATCTGAACCCCGACCTGGGCGATGACGACGTCGAGGACGAATCGATCGACGAGGTCGACATGGATTCCGAAGAGGTCGGCGAGACCGACGCCAGCGTGACCATGGACGAAGCCGACATGGACGAGGACGACGCGCAGGACGATTTCGACGCCGACGCGACCGACGACGACACGCTGGACGACGCCGACGACGCCGCGCTGCGTCCCTGATCGACCCCCCGTTCCACCATGCGCTGACGGCGCTGCCTTCCATTCATAAGGTGGCGCCGTAGCCACGTCTGGCCCCGATCCTTTCGCACCTGCGTTAGTAGATTTGCCAGCGCCTTGGTATTTCCGTCACACCGAAATTGCGGCGCTGCTGGGGCATCTGCCTTGGAATTGCGCGCTTTCGTTCATCGGCTAGACAGGAACTGTGGCAAGTTTGTCACGTTTCCCGGCCGATCCGGTAAAAGCCGTCCCGCGCTGCAACAAAGCCGTAATCTCCGTGTTTGGAGGGGCCTGGGCAGCGAGCGGACACGGTCCCCGCCGCCCGAGTTGAGGCAATAAAGGTATTCACATCATGCGTAAGCTCGCCCTCGCGGCCGCCGTTGCGGCAGCGTCTTTTGCCGTCCCCGCCTTCGCGCAGGACATGTCGACCACCGCGACGACCGACGCGACTGCGCCGGCCCCCGTTGACGCGCAGGCCGACACCGCTCCCAAGGCTCCGGACGGCACGCGCGCTTTCGGTATCGAGCCCTATGTCGCCGTGATGGGCGGCTGGGAGCAGTTCGATCGTCAGACCGTCGCCGGCATCCCCGCGCAGCCCAAGGGCTATAACCTGGACGGCGCGCTGATCGAAGGCATCGTCGGCTTCAACGTGCCGCTGGGCCCCGTGTTCGTCGGCGCCGAGGGCGCGGTTGCCAAGGGCGTGTCGGGTGACATCGACTGGCAGTATGGCGCGTATGGCCGCTTCGGCTTCCGCGCCGGCGACAGCGGCCTGTTCTACGGCAAGGTCGGCTACCGCTGGAACAACTTCAACAACTTCGCACCGGGCGTGCAGGGCGACCTGAAGCGTGACTATCACGCGACCGTGTACGGCATCGGCACCGAAGTCGGCCCGAAGGACATCGGCCTGGGCGGCCTGACCGGCAATTCGGGCCTGCGCCTGCGTCTCGAAGTGTCGACCTTCGACAACGCGCACAGCTTCCGTCCGATGGGCGGCGTGGTCGCGCACTTCTAAGGGCATGACGCACCCGGCAACGGGTGACGACTGACACGCGAGGGGGCGGATCTGCTGCGGGCAGGTCCGCCCCCTTTGCATTGGGGCGGGGCGCGGGCGTCCCTATATCCGGGCCATGACCGGACGCGTGAAGCGCAAGGCGGGGCTGGCCGCCGCCGAGGCCCTGGCCGCCCGCACCACGGCGCCCGCGACGTGCGCGCTGTGCGAGCGGCCGCTGGGCGCAAAGGTGGAGTGGCACCATCTGGTCCCCAAATCCGAAGGCGGGCGCGTGACCGCGCCGGTCCATCCGATCTGCCATCGCACCATCCATGCGACCCTGCCCAACGCGCAGCTGGCCCGCGACTATGCCGAGCCCGCGGTGCTGCGCGCGCATCCCGATATCGCGCGCTTTCTGGCGTGGATCGCCGACAAGCCCGCCGACTTCCATGTGCCGGTGCGGCGGCGACGCTGAGCCGCGGACGGTTCGAAAAGTCACAAAAGTCACGCCGACGCACGTGTTTTACGGTTCATGGTCGGGCGGCGGGTGCGGGCGGTAATCGTCGATGTCGATCAGGTCCGCTTCGACATCGGTGTCGGTGATCGCGTCCATCGCCGGCCCGAAGCCCATCGCGCGCGCGGCGAGATGATGCGCGCGCAGGTTCGCCGCATCGCGCGAATCGAACAGCCCCGGATTGAGGTGCCGCAGCAGGAACATCAGCATCGGGTCCGACGGCCGGCAGATTTCGGCGGCGATGCGGCCTTCGCGCCAGACGACCTGCGGCGTACCGCTGATCGCGCGCTCCATCGCGACGCTGAGCAATCGGCCGCTGGCCCGCATCATCGCGGCATCCCACGCCTGGCAAAGGGCGCGCCCTGCGGATGGTTGCGCAGGCGATAGGCGTAGCGCGGTGTGATGTCCGCCATCTCCGCCGCTTCGGTGATGCGGCCGGTGTTGGCCAGCGTGTTGAGGAAGATGCGCTGGCGTTCCGCGGTCCAGCCGTCGTGACGACGGCGCAGCTCGACGGTCAGGCGATCCTCGACGATCTCGCGCGGCGCGCGGGGCGGGGGTTTGCGCTTGGGCCGGCGATAGGACGGCGGGTCGAAGGCGTCGTCGTCCGCATGCGAGCGCGGGATGGGGCCGGGATCGTCGTCGGGGAAGGATGACATGCACGATGCTCCTGTTCGAGGAGCCGATCCAGCTACGCGCGATCGGGCGTGTAGGACAGGGGGCGTCATGGGACGCCGGAAAAGCCGCCATCGATCAGCGGCTTGGCCGGGCGGCGGGGGCGGTGCGTGTGGATCGGCGTGGAAAAGGGACCCCGGTAGCGGGGTGATCGGCGTCGAAAAGGGACCCCTCATCCCGGTGGTCTAGGCTGCTCGCTTGGCGGTGTGTCAGGCGGCGAGATCGGGATGCTGGT
>Ga0209816_1000085_pt1 | contig 71551 bp, 54 predicted proteins | sample CoawatmetaG01DNA_FD_187509 | JGI IMG/M metagenome (GOLD analysis project Ga0209816, IMG submission 187509) | Marine microbial communities from the West Antarctic Peninsula - Coastal water metaG017-DNA (SPAdes) (version 2) | ecosystem: Environmental > Aquatic > Marine > Coastal ...
CCGCCACCCCCTCCCCCGCCCGGCTGAAGGCCGATGTCGAGGCGCTGGTCGGCTTCGGCACGCGCCACACCGCCTCGACCACCACCGATCCCAAGCGCGGCATCGGCGCCGCGCGTGACTGGGCCGCCCGCCAGTTCGAGACGATCGCACAAGGCTGTAACGGCTGTATCAGCGTCGAGCGGATCAACCGCCGCTTCACCGGTCCGCGTGCGCCGAACGGGGTGATGGTCGAGGATGTGCTGGGCATCCAGCGCGGGCGCGATCCGACCCGTGTCGTCATCGTCGGCGCGCATATCGACAGCCGCGTGACCGATGTGATGAATGCCACCGCCGACGCGCCCGGTGCCAATGACGACGCCTCGGGCGTGGCGCTGGTGCTGGAAGCGGCGCGGCAACTGTCCAAACGCCAGTTCGACGCGACCATCATCTATGCGGTCTTTTCCGGCGAGGAACAGGGGCTGTGGGGCTCGACCCTGCTGGCCGACACCGCGAAGGCCCGCAACTGGCGCGTCTCGGCGATGCTGAACAACGACATCGTCGGCAACACGGTCGGCCAGGGCGGCGTGCGCGAGGCCCGCTGGGTCCGCGTCTTTTCCGAAGGCATTCGCGCCTCCGAGGACCTGCCCCAACAGATGCAGCGACGCGGCAATGGCGGCGAGGATGACGGCCCCAGCCGCGCGCTGGCCAAGGCGATCGACGGCATCGCCGACAAGCTGGGCGGGCTCGACGTCTTCGTCGACCGCCGCCCGGATCGCTTCGGACGCGGCGGCGATCACGAACCGTTCCTGAAGCTCGGCTATCCCGCCATACGCTTCTCGGTCGCGAACGAGGATTGGGATGCGCAGCACCAGGACGTGCGCAAGGAAGGGACGGTCGCTTACGGCGACACCATCGACAAGATGGACTTTCCCTATCTGGCCAAGGTGACGGCGATCAACATCGCCACCCTCGCCCGCCTGGCCGCCGCGCCGTCCGCGCCCGACAAGGTGACGATCAGCGGCGCCCTGTCGCGCGATACGCAGGTGGAATGGGCAGTGGTGCCCGGAGCGGTGCGCTACCGCGTCCACTGGCGGCGGAACGATACGGCCGACTGGACCCAGGCGAAGGACGTGACGGAGACGAAGACGGTCCTGACCCAGGTGCCGGTGGACGATCATTTCGTCGGCGTCTCGGCGATCGCGGCGGATGGTTCGGAGAGCCTGATCACCTTCGGCGGTCGCTGAACCGAGTCCCGCCAGGCACAAGGAAAGATGCCGCCCCGAGGGAGTGAGACGGGGCGGCATCCTCATGATCGACCCGGCGTCTCCTCGGGTCGAATCCCCCCTGGGGGACGGCTTTAACGACGAACCAGCTTGCTGTGACCGCGTACGCGGCGGCGACCCGAACGAACCACTTCGGTAGTCGTGGCAACCGTCGTCGTCGTTATCGGAGCACCTTGTAACACAACTGTCGTCGTCGTGGGAGCAGGATAATAATAACCGCCCTCAAAATAACCGGAACTTCCATCGGCCAGCGTGCCGACGGTGGTCGTCGTCGTGACGGTGGTGCCGTCGCGTGTCACGATCCGCCTCCCCATGGCCGGTGGCGGTGGGGGCGGGGCATAGGCACCGCGATCGTCATAGCCCGGCTGGCCATAATCGTCATAGCCGGGGGCCATGTGCCGATGCCGATCCTCGGTCCGGTCGATGGCATAGCCCGCCGCCGCCCCAACGCCCGCGCCGATCAGCGTTCCGCCCAGGCGATTGCCGCGTCCAGCGATCAGATTGCCCGCGACGCCGCCCGCCACCGCGCCGATCGCCGCACCGCCCAGACCGTCGTCGCGCCGAACCGGCGGCGGCACGTAGGGCCCGCCCGCATAGCCGGACGGCCCAGCCCCGTCCCAGTCCACGCTATAGACGCTGTCATAGACCGTACCGCGCGGGTCGATCAGGACCGCGTCGTCATAATAACGCGACCAGCGATAGCCGACGGGCGGCCGCGGCAACGTATAGACCGCCCAATCCTCGACCCCGAAACGCCGGTCGTTCCAGTAAGAAGGCATGACCATGCCGCGCACCGGACGGCGATAGGCGCGCCAGCCGCCCGGCGCATTCCCCCCGCCCCACCAGCGGCCGCCGACCCGACTGCCCCAGCGCTGGGGCCCGGCGGGCGTCTGGCCGCCCGTGCCGATCCCGAGGGTGCTGGTCGTCGTCACCACGGGCGCGGACGGCGGCGGCGCTTCATCGAAATGGGGACGCGGATAGCGCGCGCCTGCCTGGCCGAACGCGGGGGCGCTCGACATCAGGGCCAGGGTCAGGACGGTCAGCTGCGACGGGCTTCGCATGATGGATCAATATTCCCCTGTATCAAGGCTGTTGCGCTTCCCCAAACGCCGCAACCGGAACAAGGTTTGATACCAGCGCGCCACCCCGACCGATAGCGCCGTGGCCCGTCCCGAATCGGGTCAGCCGGATCGGTCGCCCATGGCGGCCAGACGGGGGGCGAGCAGCGTCATCAGCGCCTCGCATCCCGCCTGATCCTCCTCGTCGAAGCGACCGGGTTCCGGGCTGTCGAGGTCGAGGACCCCAAGGACGATGCCGTCATGGAGGATGGGCACGACCAGTTCGGAACGGCTGGCGGCATCACACGCGATATGGCCCGGAAAGGCATGGACGTCGGCGACGCGCTGGGTCCGCGCCTCAGCGACCGCTGCGCCGCAAACCCCCTTGCCCACCGGAATGCGGATGCACGCGGCCTTGCCCTGAAACGGCCCGAGCACCAGCTCGCCGCCCACCATGCGGTAGAAGCCCGACCAGTTGAGATCGGGCAGATATTGCCAGATCAGCGCGGCGGCATTGGCCATGTTGGCGACCGCATCCTGCTCGCCCGCCGTCAGCGCGTCGAGCGCGGCGTGGAGGTCGCGGTATAGCTCCGCCTTCGATCCGGCGGTGATGTCGAACTCGTACATAGGCCGTGATGTAGGCCAGTGCATGGCCCGCGTCATCCCCTTCGCTGCTTGGACGCCCACCGGGTTCCGGCCCAACGCCCGCGCTTGCGCCGCCCCTTTTATTGTCCTACAAATCGGCCGAATAAAAGCCAGGAGAGGCCGTGCCCGCCGTGCCATCAGATGTGATGCCCGCTTATATCGCGATCGACTGGGGCACCACCAATCGCCGAATCTATGTCCTCGCGGATGACGGCACCATGCTCGCCACGGTACGCGACGATCGTGGCGTGCTGGCGATGGCGGCGGACGAGTATCCCAATGAGATCGCGGCGATCCGGGTGCGGTTCGGCAATCTGCCGATCATCGCGGCGGGCATGGTTGGCTCGACGCGTGGCTGGCGAGAGGCCGCCTATGTTCCTGCCCCCGCCGATATTGCGGCCCTGGCTCGCGCCGCCATGCGGATCGCCGAATGGGATGTCACCATCGTGCCCGGCGTCTCGCTGCTGACCGACACCCGTGCCGATGTGATGCGTGGCGAAGAGGTGCAGGTCCTGGGTGCGATCGCCGCCGGCCTCGCCCCCGCCGATGCGCTGTTCGCACAGCCCGGCACGCATAACAAATGGGTGTATGTCGCCGGCAGCCGGATCACCGACTTCGCCACCACCATGACCGGCGAGCTGTTCGCGCTGGTCAAGGGGCATGGCATCCTGGCCGGGATGCTCGACGGCCCGGTTGCGGATGGCCCCGCCTTTCGCGATGGCCTGTCGCGCGGCAGCGGCGCGTGCGACCTGGCGGCGGCGCTGTTCGGGGTTCGCGCCTCGGTCCTGCTCGGCCGGATCGCGGCTGAGGATGCCGCCGCCTATGCCAGCGGGCTGCTGATCGGCAGCGACATCGGCGCGGTGCCCGACCTGGCGGGCGGCACCGTCCACCTGCTGTCGAGCGGCCTGCTCGCCGACCTCTACACCATCGGGATCGAGGAACGCGGCGGCACCGTCGTCGCCCTCGACAGCCATGCCGGTTTCCTCGCCGGACTTCACACCATTCGGGAGCATTTGTCATGACCGACCCCGCCGCACGGTTCGCCGCCGCCTTCGCCGCCTGTCCGATGGTCGCCATCCTGCGCGGCCTGACGCCGGACGAGGCGATCCCGGTCGCCGATGCGCTGGTGGACGCAGGCTTCACCCTGATCGAGGTGCCGCTAAACTCGCCCTCCCCGTATGACAGCATCGCGGCGATCGCGGCGCATGTCGGGGACAAGGCGATCGTCGGCGCAGGGACCGTCCTGACCACCGAACAGGTCGACCGGGTGAAGGCAGCGGGCGGTACGCTGATCGTCTCGCCCAACACCGATGTCGAGGTCATTGCGCACAGCGTGGCGCAGGGCCTGATCTCTCTGCCCGGCTATTTCACGCCGTCCGAAGCCTTCGCCGCGCTGAAGGCGGGCGCACATGGCCTGAAGCTGTTTCCGGCGGAGGGCGCCTCGCCGACCTTCCTCAAGGCGCAGCGCGCGGTCCTGCCGCGCGACGTCGCGGTGCTGGCGGTCGGCGGCATCACCCCCGACAACATGGCCGAATGGCGCGCGCACGGCGCGGACGGCTTTGGTCTGGGCTCCAACCTCTATCGCGCGGGCAAGCCGGCGGCGGATGTCGCCGTGTCGGCGCGCGCCTATGTCGAAAAGGCACGCTGACACCGATGACCGACACGATCTGCCTCGCGCTGGTCGGCATGGGCAAGATCGCCCATGACCAGCATGTCCCCGCCATTGCAGGGAACCCGGCCTTTCAACTGGTCGCGACCGTCAGCCGCTCGCCCAACGGCGTCGAGGGCGTGCCGCATTTCCACGACATCGCCGAACTCGCCCAGAGCGACGTAAAGGTCGATGCGGTGGCGCTCTGCACCCCGCCGCAGGTCCGCCACGCGATCGCCGCCGCCGCGCTGGCCAATAACTGGCACGTCTTCCTCGAAAAGCCGCCGGGCGCGACGCTGGCCGAGGTGGCGGTGCTCGAGGAGTTGGCGGCTGAGGCGAACGTGACCCTGTTCGCCAGCTGGCATTCGCGTTACGCGCTGGGCGTCGAGCCTGCGCGTGAATGGCTGTCGAGCCGCCAGGCCCTATCGGCGGCGATCACCTGGCGCGAGGATGTGCGCCAATGGCATCCGGGCCAGGCCTGGATCTGGGAAGCGGGCGGCTTCGGCGTGTTCGATCCCGGCATCAACGCGCTGTCGATCGCGACGCATATCCTGCCCGAGCCGTTCTTCATCGAGCGCGCTACCCTAGACTTCCCCGCCAATCGCGACGCGCCGATCGCCGCCGAGGTGGCGTTCCGCACCACCGAGGGCACGCCGGTGACGCTCGACCTCGACTGGCGGCAGGAAGGGCATCAGAGCTGGGACATCGTCGTCGAGACGAGCGAGGGCACGTTGAAGCTTGCCGAGGGCGGTGCGGTGCTGACCCTGCCCGACGGCTCGACCCCGCATCACGAGGAAGGGCTGCACGGCGAATATCCGGGGCTGTATGCGCGCTTCGCCGAATTGGTGCAGGGCGGGCGTTCGGACGTCGACATCGCCCCGCTGCGCCACGTCGCCGACGCCTTCATGCGTGGCAAGCGGCGCGAGGTGGAAGACTTCGTGGAATAAGACCCGACGCGGACAGTCGGAGGCGTGACACAAAAAAGGCCGACTGCCCCACCGGGCGGTCGGCCTTTTCCATAGGGACAAAGGCGGGATGCCGAAGCACCCCGCCTCCGTCATCAGAAGTTGATCGTCGTCCCGACCGAGATCTGGCGACCCAGTGCATCGTAACGCTGCGGCGCGGTGTTCGCGCGCGACAGGGCCACGGTGTACGAGTTCGGGATGATCGGCGGGTTCTTGTCGAGCAGGTTGTTCGCGATGATGCGGAATGCGAACCGCCGCGCGATATTCCAGGTCAGCGCCAGGTCGAAATAGCTCTGCGGCGCGATCCGGGCATAGGTGTTGCGGAAATTGGCGGCGGTGCCGCCGATATCCGCATTGCCCGAATTATAGGCCGTGGTGAGCGAACTATTGTAGCGCCAGTTGAACGAGGCGTTGAACGTGTTGTCCGCCGTCGTCCAGGTGCTGCGCAGGCCGTGCGACCATTTCGGGATCAACTGACCGCAGGCAATGCCGTTCGAGAAATAGCCCGCGCAGTTATACTGGCTGCGCAACGGCGAGTCCTGAGCGCCCGCCAGCGTGGTGAGCGAGCCGTTGAAGTTCCAGTCCAGACGACCAGCACCTCCCAGACCCAGTGTATACTGGCCCTGGAAATCCCAGCCCGAAGAGATCGACCGATAATAATTGGTCGTGCCTTGGAGGATGAATCCGGCTGAGGGCCGGCCTGTGAGGGGATTGGCCAGCGACCCCGTCGTCGGATCGCGCACGATACCACGGCAGAAATAGGGATCGCCATTCGACGCCAGGCAGCCGTTCAGGAAGTAATCGGCAAGGTTGGTGCCGATCGAGTTGAGTATCCGAATGCGGTAGTGATCGACCGAGAACACCAGACCACGAACAAAGCTCGGCTTCACAACCAGGCCATAGGTCAGCGTATAGGCCGTTTCCGGATCGACCTCGTTTCCACCCGAACGGACGGTGCAGCAGACATTCGTCAGCAGGGATTGGCTTCCATAGAGGTTATCCGCCAGCCCCGTCTTGCGGCACAGGTCACGCGACGCCAGCGGAGCCGTTGTCACAGTCCCGTCCGGCAAGGTCCGCTGAACCGGCGCACAGAAATCGCTGAGCGTGGTGTTGCTGGCATAGCGGATCGTTGTCGCGGAATCGATCTGCGTAACCGTTGGAGCCCGCTGCGCCTTATTATAGGATGCACGGAAGGTGATATCACTCACCGGCGCGTAAATGCCTTCGATCTTCCACGTCGAGAAGTACTTGGAATTCGCACTGTACTTCGAAACCCGGTAACCGCCATTGGTCTGGAGCAGATGCGCGAACGGCTTGTCCTGGATCAGCGGCGCCTGAAGTTCGATATTCGATTCCAGAACGTCCTGACGCAGGTTCACCCGCCTGTCGCTATTCTGGCTGAGGTACACGTCGTTCGCAGTCGAGATGTAACGGTCCTTACGGTACTCCGCCCCCAACGCGATCGCGAGACCATCGCTCGCCCAAGGCGTCTTGATGCCATATTTGCCAAGGTCCCCGGTCACCGTGCTGATGACGTCGTACAGGATGCCGATCTGGCCGTTGACGCCGCTCTGGCTGCCCGGGCCGTTGAACAGATAGTTGGTCAGCGCGTCGTTGCCCGATCCGGCGCGGAAGGCGTCGAAGGGCACGCAGGCGCTGTCGCCGCCGGTCAGGTTCGATACGCAGGTCGGCGTGCCGTTTACGTTGACGACGTTCAGCGAACGGTTGACCCGATCGGGATCCGCATAAGGCGAGCCGCGCCGGTCCTGCTGGTTGCGCGCATAGACACCGCCAATGTCATAGGTCCAGGCGTCGCCCACCTTGCCGCGCAGGCCGCCCGTCGCGCGGATGCCCTGGTTGATATAGGTGTCGACCAGATAGGGCTGGCCGTCGAAGCGATAGCGGACTTCGATCGGAACCGAGTTGGTCGCGCCCGATGCGCAACCCAGCGCCCCCGCCTGCCCGGCCGACAGGAACGGATTGTTGCAGTTCACCTGATACGGCGTCGAGCCATAGACGGTGTAGCTGTAGACGCGCAGCGGGCTGGGGTTGATCGACTTGTCGCGGAACCAGATGGCGTCGCCATAGAGTTCGAATTCCGGCGCGATCTCGAAGCTCAGGAAACCGCCCGCCGTGTAACGCTCGCCCTGACGCTGGAAAGAAAAGTCGTCATAAGGGTTGGCTGCAACGCCGGGGCGCGGGCCATAGGCCACGAAGCTGCGCGTGCCATCCGGGTTGTTGACATAGGCCGTGCCGGAATTCGGGCCCGAACGTGGCGAGATATAGCCGGAGGGCGAATAGGTCGACACCGGCGAGCAGGAAAGCGGTCCATCCTTGCTGGTCTGCGCAAGCGGACACGCCGCGATCGAGCGGTCACCCGTGCGGACCAGTTCCGCGTTGCGGTAGTTGACGAAGCCCGACACCTTCAGCCGATCGTCGAACAGCTTCTTGCCCGCGGTCAGCGTGACGTCGGCGCGGCCGCCATCATTGGTCCAGCCGAGCGGCGTGCTGAAGCCGACGCCCTGCGCGAGCGGGGTGACGATGTTGCTCTTGTTCAGATGGTTGTAGAAATTGTAATTGGCGTCGACCCGGATGCCGTCGAAATCCTTGCGCAGGATGAAGTTGACGACGCCCGAGACCGCGTCCGAACCATAGACCGACGACGCGCCGCCCGAGAGGATGTCGATGCGTTGGAGCAGTGAAGCGGGGATGATCCCCACATCCACCGCATTCATCGTGCCCAGGCGCTTGCCGTCGAGCAGGGTCAACGTCCGCTCGAAACCCAGGCTGCGCAGCTTGATCCGCTGGCGGCCGTCCGAGTCCTGATAATTCTGCTGGGCGTCGGGTGCGATCTGCGGAAGGCGGTTCAGCACTTCCTCGACGTTCAGCGGCGCCTGCGCCTGGATATCCTGTGCGGTCACCGAGGTAATCGGCGAGGCCGAGGCGAGGTTCGGACGCACGATACGGGTGCCCGTCACGATCACGTCACCGTTGTTGTCGGACTGCGGCGTGCCGGTGATCGCGGCGGTGCGGGTCTGCGCGGCTTTCGCGCTGGACGATGCGTTATCTTCGGCGTCAGTCTGCGCGGTCGCGCCGGACTGCTGCGCCAGTACAGGCGTGGCGACCAGCGCGCCCGCCGACAAGGCCAACCACGAGATCGGGTGAAGCAACTTCATTTCATAACCCCCTTTTCAACCGCTGGCGTCGTTGCGCTCAGCGGCGTGCCGCACAAACAATACAGTTGCAGGGGGCGGTCAATATGTCGGGCCATACCGATATAGGATCAATTTCACTTTGGTCCGCGATTGTGACCATGATGCAACAATGTCACAAAACGCTAACCCCTTGAAATTAAACGCGCCAATTAGAAAAAAGAATTTGAAGAATATTATATTACTCCCATTTTACATGCACTTAATGATTTTTGCGGAAAAGCGCGGCCATGCGCGCTGACGCGCCCGCCCGAATGCCACTTGAAAAGACCATGAGGCTCGGCGCCGAATGGACGTGCCATACCAGTTTCGAACCTTTCGGCCGATCTGCCAGACCAGAGCGTCCGGCCTCCTGATTGTCACTCACAAAAAAGGGGCCGATTCTCATAAGAGAATCGGCCCGTTCCGAGGCTTGGGGGAAGGGAGCGATCAGAAGTTGATCGTCGTCCCGATCGCGATCTGGCGGCCCAGCGCGTCGTAACGCTGCGGCGCGGTGTTGGAGCGCGACAGGGCGACCTGGTACGAGTTGGGGATGATCGGCGGCGACTTGTCGAACACATTGTTCGCGATGATCCGGAACGCGAACTTGCGCGCGATATTCCAGCTCAGCGCCAGGTCGAAGAAGCTCTGCGGCGCGATACGCGCGAAGCTATTCTGGAACCGCTCCGGCGTGCCGCCAATGTCCGGATTGCCCGAATTGTTCGCGGTCGTCAGCGAGCCGGTGTAGCGCCAGTTGAACGACACGTTGAACACCTTGTCCGCCGAGGTCCAGGTGGTGCGCAGGGTGTGCATCCACTTGGGGATCAGCTGGCCGCAGGAAATGCCGTTCGAGAAATAGCCCGCGCAATTATACTGGCTGCGCAGCGGCGAATCCTGTCCGCCGGCCAGCGTCGAAAGCGAGCCGTTGAAACCCCAGTCGATCCGCCCGGCCCGGCTGAGGTCCAGTGAATATTGCCCCTGGAAATCCCAGCCATAGGCGAGCGACCGGTAATAGTTGGTCGTCCCCTGGCGCACGAAGCCCGCCGACGGATTGCCTGCGGGCGCATTGCCGATCGAGCCGGTCGTCGGATCACGCACGATGCCGTTGCAGAAGAAGGGATCGCCGTTCGAGGCCAGACAGCCCTGCAGATAATAGTCCGCGCCGTTATACCCCAGCGAGTCGACCAGCCGGATCTGATAACGGTCGGCCGAGAAGACCAGCCCCGGGATGAAGCTGGGCTTCACGACCAGGCCATAGGTCAGGGTATAGGCGGTTTCCGGATCGGCGGTGAAGCCGCCGGTGCGCGTCGTGCACCCCTCGGTCGGGCAGAGCAGCGAGGCACTGCCGTACAGATTGTCGGCCAGTCCCGTCCTGCTGCACAGCTCGCGCGAGGCCAGCGGCGCGGTGGTCACGGTGCCGTCCGGCAGCGTCCGCGCGACGGGGGCGCAGAAGTCGGTCAGCGTCGAATTGCGGCCATAGTTGATCTGCGTCGCCTGGCGGATCTCGATCACGGTCGGCGCGCGCTGCGCCTTGTTGTACGAGGCGCGGAAGGTGATATCGGCGACCGGCGCGTACAGCCCCTCGATCTTCCAGGTCGAGAAGCTCTTGGGGTTGGAGCTGTACTTCGACACGCGGAAGCCGCCATTGGTCTGCAGCAGATGGGCAAAGGGCTTGTTCTGGATGATCGGGGCCTGAACCTCGATATTGGATTCCCAGACGTCCTGGGACAGGCGCGCATCCTGGTCGCCGAACTGGTCGACAAAGCCCGCATCGGCCGTCGAGAGCAGCCGGTCCTTGCGATATTCGGTGCCCAGCGACACGGCCAGGCCCTCATCGGCCCAGGGGGTCTTTATGCCATAGGTCGTCAGGTCGCCGTTCACGACCGCGATCGCGTCGAACAACTGGGTGATCGTCCGCCGCTGGCCCGTCGCGCCGCTGGAGAACAGATAGTTGGTCAGCGCATTGCTGCCCGAACCGGCCCGGAATGCGTCGAAGGGGATGCAAGCCGGATCGGTGCCGTTCACCACCGAGCGGCAGGTGGCCACGCCATTGACGTTGACGACGTCCAGCGAACGGTTGACCCGGTCGTTCTGCGACGTCGGCCCGAGATACCAGTCCTGCTGGTTGCGGGCATAGACGCCGCCGACGTCATAGGACCAGGCCTCGCCGATCTTGCCGCGGACGCCGCCGCTCGCACGGAAGCCCATATTGACGAAGCGGTCGGACTGGGCGGGCTGTCCGTCGAAGCGATAACGCACGTCGAGCGGTACATAGCCGGTGCTGCCCGGCGTACAGCCCAGCGCACCCGCCTGCCCCGCCGACAGGAAGGGATTGTCGCAATTCACCTGATAGGGCGTCGTGCCCTGCACCGAGTAAGCATAGACGCGGCGCGGCGTCGGGTTTTCGGACGTGTCGCGGAACCAGATGCCGTCGCCATAGATCTCGACTTCGGGCGCGATCTTGAGATTGACGAAACCACCCGCCGTGTAGCGCTCATTGGCGCGCTGGAAGGACACGTCGTCATAGGGATTGGCGGCATTGCCCGCACCCGGTCCCCAGGGCACGAACGTCCGCGAGCCGTCCGGGTTGTTGACATATTGCGCGTTCGCATTGGGCCCCGACACCGGCGATACGAAGCCACTGCGCGAATAGGTCGACAGCGGCGAACAGGACAGCGCCGAGTCCTTGGTCAGCTGCGCCACCGGGCACGCGGCATAGGAGCGCGCACCATTTTGGACGAGATCGGCCTGGCGATAGTTGAAGAAGCCCGACACGTTCAGCCGGTCGTCGAACAACTTCTTGCCCGCCGTCAGCGTCAGGTCCGCACGGCCACCGTCATTGGCCAGCCCCCGCGCCGACGGAAATCCCGCCGCATTGGCGATCGGCGTGACCAGCGTGTCCTTGTTCAGATGGTTGTAGAAATTATAGTTCGCATCGACGCGGATGCCGTCGAAATCCTTGCGCAGGATGAAGTTCACAACGCCCGAAATCGCGTCCGAGCCATAGACCGAGGAAGCACCGCCCGACAACACATCGACCCGCTCCAGCAGGCTCGCCGGGATGATGCCGGTATCCTGGCCGTTCTGGGTGCCCAGGCGCTTGCCGTCGACCAGCACCAGCGTCCGCTCGAACCCCAGATTGCGCAGCTTGATCCGCTGGCGACCGTCCGAATCCGCATAGTTGGACTGGGCGTCGGGCGCGACCTGCGGCAGGCGGTTCAGCACTTCCTCGACGTTGAGCGGCGCCTGTGCCTGGATGTCCTGGCGCGTGACCGAGGTGATCGGCGCGGCCGATGCCAGATTGGGGCGGGTGATGCGCGTGCCCGTCACGATGACCTCACCGCTGCTCGACGCCTGGGGCGTGCCGGTAATCGCGTTGGAACGGGTCTGCGCGGCCTGGGCGCTGAGCGAGGCGTCGGCGTCCTGCTGGGCGGCGGTGTCGTCGGGCGCGGCGGTCGATCCGACCTGTTGCGCAGCGGCGGGCGCGGCGAGCATCAGCGAGGCGGCGGAAAGCGCCAGCCATGATGCAGACGGTTGAATTCTCATGAAATCTCCCCTTCACCCCGGCCGATGGGATGCCGGGTTCGAAGGACAGGCCAATACTTTTGCCTTGGGACGGTCAATACCTAATGCATACCTATGCAGCACCCATCGCAACATTATGAAGAAACTGTCACCAGAAAGCCACAATGTAAAACGATTTCAATATCTTAGGTTACAAATCAGCAATCTTTCGACACAAGGCCCGATGCAGGCCCAGGTCCAAACCTTTCGCGCCGCCGCCGAATCATGCGAACGTGGTTCCATATCGGTCCGCTGCCCACTTGCGGCCCGGCCATTCCCCCCGCACTATTGCGGCCTGAGCGGGGCGCTATCGCCCAAGGGGATGGAGCAGACAGATGCAGGACGAACGGCGCGTATTTCTGGGCGGAATGGGGCTGGCCGGCGTGGCAGCCGCACTGGCGGCCCCGGTTCGCAGCTTCGCACAGGCCGCCGCGCCGCGTGCCATGATCGTGTCGACCTGGGATTTCGGTGCGCCCGCCAATGACGCGGCCTTTGCCAAGGGACGCAGCGGCGGCACGCTGATCGACATGGTCGAGGCGGGCGTGATGGTGCCCGAGGCCGATCCCAACAACCACTCGGTCGGCTATGGCGGCTATCCCGATCGCGACGGGCATGTGACGCTGGACGCGGTCATCATGGACGATGCCGGCGGCGTCGGCGCGGTCGGCGCGCTGGAGGATACGGTCCACGCCATCTCGGTCGCGCGCGCGGTGATGGAACATACCCCGCACACGTTTCTGGTCGGTGAAGGCGCGACCCGCTTCGCGCGCGACCGGGGCTTTCCGCGCGTAAACCTGCTGACCCCCGAGGCGGAAAAGGCCTGGCGCGACTGGCTGAAGACGCAAAACTACAAGCCCGTCGCCAATAGCGAAACCGGCACTTACGGCGCGGGGCGCCCCGGCACGCCCGGCGGCGCGCTGGACCATGACACGATCGGGATGCTGGCGCGCGATGCGGGCGGGCGGATGGCGGGCGCGTGCACGACCTCGGGCATGGCGTTCAAGATGCGCGGGCGGCTCGGGGATTCGCCGCAAGTCGGGTCTGGCCTCTATGTCGAGCGCGGCGTGGGCGGCGCGACCTCGACCGGGCTGGGCGAGGAAGTGACCCGCACCGTCGGCACCGCGCGCGTCGTCGCCTCGATGCGGCACGGGCTGAGCCCGCAGGCGGCCTGCGAGGAAGCGGCCAAGCATATCGCGGCCTTGCGCGGCGATGCGATCAAGGGGGTGCAGGTCGGCTTTCTGGCGATGGATACGGCCGGGCGGGTCGGGGCGTACTGCCTGCTACCGGGCTTCACCTATGCGGTGACAGACGCCGCCGGAAAGACGCGCGTGGAAAAGGCTCCGTCGCTGTTCAAGGCATAAAAAATCCTCCCCAGCACGGGGAGGTGGCAGGCCGAAGGCCTGACGGAGGGGGGCTTCCACGCTGGACGTCCTTTGCGAAGAGCCCCCTCCACCACCGCTTCGCGGCGGCCCCCCTCCCCGTACCGGGGAGGATTTAGCCGCCCTCGCCCCCATCGGCGATCAGCGCGTTCAGGTCGCGCAGGGCCTTGACCAACCCCAGCCCGTGCGGCCCCGCGATATAGCGCGGGGCCCATTCCGGCTGGAACTTCTCCTTATACGCCCGAAGCCCGCGAAAACCGTAGAAGCGCTCGCCATGCCGAAAGACGAGCGCGGCGATCTTGGCCCAGGTGGGCGCCATACGCCGCCCGCCCACGCCCGACAGCGGCGCCAGACCCAGCGCGAAGCGGCCATAGCCCTCGGCCTGGCCCCACAGCATCAGCTCGACGAACAGGTAATCCATCACCCCGCCGGGGGCATCCTCGACATGGCGCATCAGGTCGACCGACAGCTCGCGTTTCTCGCCCGCCTTCCAGATATTGGCGAAGGCGACGATCCGCCCCTCCACCCGCACCACCGCACAATCGGTCATGGCAAGATAGTCGGGATCGAAGCGACCCAGGCTGAATCCCTTTTCGCCATGCCCCTTTTCCAGCAGCCATTCCTCGGACACCGCCTTCAGCGCAGGCATGATCGCGGGCACCCCGGCGGCGGGGACGATCGCGAAGCTGGCATTCTCGCGCGTGCGGAAGCGGTTGAGCGTCTGGCGGAGTCCGCGCATCTTGCCCCCCTCCAGGGTGAAGGCGGCCAGGTCGATCAGCGCCTCTTCGCCATATTTGACGATCTGGCGCCCCATCTCGATCGCGATTTCCAAGGCATCGGGGGTGATCTGGTACAGCATCAGCCGCCCCTGCGCCGCATCGGCCATGGTCCGCAGCTGCCAGAGCAGATCGGCCCAGGCGGCGCGCGGGCCGACCGGATCGCCCATCGCGATCCAGCTGGTCCCGCGCACCTGATACATGACGAACGCGTCGCCCTCCGGCGAGAACAGGAAACGCTTGTCGCCCAGCAGCGCCAGCGCAGCATCGGTCCGCTCGGCCTGTTCGACGATGCCGCGCACCTGCTCCATCGCCGGATGATCGGCCTCGCCGGGCGGGGCCGCGAGGAACAGGCGCCACAGCCCCGCACCCGCCAGCATCACCGCCACGCCCAGTCCAGCACGCAGGAACCGCGAGGCGTCGTCGGACAGCGCAAAGCGCCACCAGAGCGACTCCCGGTAATCGACATGCTTGTACGCGAAGAAGCCGATCCAGGCGGTGCCGACAATCACCACCGCCACACTGAACAGCCAGGCGGGCGACAGCGGCCGCGCGACCAGCGAGGTGCGCCGATAGAATGCCTTGCGGCTGATCTGGAGCAGCAGCGCGATGGTCAGGCAGACCGCCGCCTCCTCATAATCTATGCCCTTGGCCAGCGAGAAGACCGCCCCCGCGACCAGCAGCGCGCGCGCCGCCAGGCTCGCCCCGTCGAGTCGCCGATAGAGGCCCGGCGCCAGCAGGAGGAGACCGGTGCCGACCAGGCTGGCCGCGAAATGCGATGCCTCGATAAAGGGCAGTGGCACGATATGGACAAGCTGATGCACGCGCTGCGGAATGGCGGGCAGCGACCCCGACAGCAGCAGGATAGCCCCGCCGCCGAAACAGGCCGCACTCAGCAAGGTCGGCGCGACCCCCAACAGCACGCGACGGATATCGCGCAGCGCCTTGACCGGCCGCCGCCGCGCCTCGTCCCAGGCCAGCAGCGCGATGCCCAGCGCCAGGGGGGCAATATAATAAAGGACGCGGTACACGATCAGCGCGGCGAACAGCTCGGTCCGGTTGACCGGCACGGTCGCCAGCACCACGGCCTCGAACACGCCGATGCCGCCGGGCACATGGCTGACCAGCGCGACGATGATCGCCAGCGCATAGGCGAGCAGGAAAGCGGGCGCCAGGTCGATCGAGGCGCCGGGCAGCAGGACGAACAGCGCAGCACTGGCACAGGCCATGTCGAGCGAGGCGATGCCGATCTGCGCGACCGCCTGGGCGGGTGTGGGCAGCGGCACGCTCCAGGCGCGCCATCCGATCCGCTGGCCGGGGCGAAGCGCACATAGCCCGATCAGCGCCACGGCACCCGCGACCACGGCCCCGCCCAGCCAGCGCACCGGTGTCTGGCCCAGCACCAGTTGCTCGACCGTGATCGGCCCGTCATGGAACAACAGGCCCAGCCCGGTGACGGTGAACACCCCGAACCAGAAGGTCGCACTGGCGATCGCGATCACCCGCGCGATATCGGGCCCGTCCAGCCCGGCGGCGGCATAGACGCGGTAACGCGCCGACCCGCCGGTCAGCAGCGCCAGCCCCAGATTATGGCTGAGCGTATAGCTGGTGAACGATGCCGTGGCCGCCGTCCGCCAGCGCAGCGGCTTGCCAATGACGCGCAGCGCGATGACGTCGTAGAAGGTCAGCGCGATATAGCTCGCGATGGTGAAACCGACCGACAGCATGATCTGGCGCGGGTCGATCGCGTAGAAGGCGGCCTGGACATCGGCCAGCCGGACCGAGCGGGTCAGGTGGCGAAGCGCCGACAGGCCCAGCGCCACGAGCAGCACGACCGCCCCCACCGCCAGATAGCCGCGCCGCGCCCGGCCGAAATCGGCGACGCGCTCGATCATCGACGACAGCCGGGACGACGATGTCACGACACCCTCCCCACCCTGCCCGATTGGCTCGCCGGCCCCGTCACCGCCCCATCCCCGTTCACGCGCAAATCACTTGGTCATTATGTCCATCTATCGCGGTGCCGCGCGGCATAGAGCGCCGCCCGCCCCGCCTGCCTTACGGATGCATGACAAGTTCGTCACGCATTCCCGGCAACGGAAATGACAGAAGCGTCATGCTCCGCCCACGCTTAGCTTATGTCGCCGGGACTAGAAGGACGGCGTGAAAGGATCGAGCCCCCTTGCCGCCCCCACCATCGTGATCGTCACGGTGACGGCGCGTCGCGCGCCCTCCCCCGGGTCCTCCACCCGCCGGCCATGAAGGGGCTGCGGATCGTGGGCTGGGGGGCCGGACTGGCGGCGCTGGTCGGCGGCGCAGCGGTCGCGCTGCTCGTCGGGCACATGCCGCTTCATGCCGGTCCTCGCATACCCTCGACCCTGTACGGTGCGACCTTCGCCCCCATTGGCGAGGACCGGCCGGGGCTGGTCGTCACCAGCCTGCGCAGCGACGTGGCCGTGGCCCCGACCCCGATGGTCGACCCGCCGTTGCATGTCGGCGACACGGTCATGACGGTCGACGGCCGCCCCGCGACCTCCTTCACGATGCTGCGCGAGGAAGCTGCGCGGCGCGGCAATATGCCGGTCAGCCTTCAGGTCGCGCGCGACCATGGCCTCCTGACGATCACACTGCTAAGGAGCGGGCCGGGAGGACAGCGTGGCCAACAGGATTTTGCTGATCGAAGATGATCGCTCGACGGCGGACTATATCGCCAATGGGTTGAGAGAAGAAGGTTTTCTGATCGATCATGCCGCGAACGGGCGCGATGGCCTGTTCCACGCTACCGACGGCACCTATGACTGCATCATCCTCGACCGGATGCTGCCCGGCATGGACGGCATGTCGGTGCTGGCCGCGATCCGGGCGGCGGGGATCGAATCGCCGGTCATGATCCTGTCCGCCCTGTCCTCGCCCGAAGACCGGGTGACGGGCCTGACCTCGGGCTCGGACGATTATCTGACCAAGCCCTTCGTCTTTGCCGAGCTGCTGGCGCGGGTCCGCCTGCTGATCCGGCGCGGCGGCACCACGGCCAATGCGCCCCAGACCAAGCTGGTCTGCGACGATCTGGAGATGGACCTGCTGGCCCACCGCGTCCGCCGCGCGGGCAAGCCGATCGACCTGCAACCGCGCGAATACCGGCTGCTCGAATATCTGCTCCAGCATGTCGACCAGGTGGTGACCCGCACCATGTTGCTGGAGGGGGTATGGGATTTCCATTTCGACCCCAACACCAACGTCACCGACGTGCATATCAGCCGGTTGCGCAAGAAGATCGACGAAGGTTTTGCCCGGCCGCTGCTCCACACGGTGCGCGGCTCGGGCTATAAGCTAGGGGTCGAGAAATAGCGCCGGGCGTGCTCCGCTCGACCACGCTGCGCTTCGCATTGCTGGTCTTTGCGCTGCAGTTGGTCGGCGCGGGGGCGATGGTCGTCACCATACGCCACCTGACCCGCGGCGAGATCGCGGCCCAGGCCGAGGATGCCGCGAGCGACCTGCGCGACGAACTGGTCGGCACGTGGCGCACGGGCGGACAGGCGGCGATACGCGCGGCGGTCGACCGGCGGATGAATACCGACCGGCTGCCCCAGTCGGTGATCCTGCTGACCGATCCGCACGGCCGCTTCGTCACGGGCAACATCGCCGACTGGCCGCCCAACGTCCCCGCCCCCGGCGCGGCGACGATCGAGATCTTCCGCATCGGCCATTCCCAGCCCGAACGGATGCGCGTGCTCGCCACCCGCCTGCCCGATGGATCGCGGATGCTGGCGGGACATGTCGTCGAGAGCGAATTGCGCGTCGCGCTGGCGATGGAAGAGGCGATGGCAGTCGGCATGGCGGCGGCGATCGTGCTCGCCGCACTCGCCGCCTGGGCCGCGGCGCGGATGATCGAGCGGCGTCTGGAGGACACGGTCGCCACCGCCCATGCCGTCGCGGCGGGCGACCTGTCGCGCCGCGTCTTGTCCAAGGGCGGGGACGACGCCTTCGACGCGCTTGCTCAGGCGGTCAACGCGATGCTCGACCGGATCGCGATGCTGATGACCGAGCTGAAGGTCGCGACGGACGGCCTGGCGCACGACCTGCGTTCGCCGCTGACCCGGCTGCGTGCCACGCTGGATCGGGCATTGGCCGAGAGCCATGACGAGAATGCGCGGGTCGCGGTCGGTCGCGCGCTGGAGGAAGGCGACCGGCTGCTCGCCATGCTCGACACCGCACTGCGCATCAGCCGGGCCGAGGCTGGGCTGGGTCGCGACGCCTTTGTCGAGGCCGACCTCGCCGCGATGGTCCACGACGTCGCCGACATGTTCGAGCCGCTGGCCGAGGATCGCGGCATGACGATCCGCGCCGAAGCACCCGAGACGCTGGTCGCGCGGGTCCACCGCGAGTTGCTGGGTCAGGCGCTGGCCAATCTGGTCGACAATGGCCTGAAATATGGCGCGGGCACCATCATCGTGCGGGTCGAGCCCGGCCCCGTGCTGACCGTCGCCGATGACGGACCCGGCATCCCCGAGGAACGCCGCGAGGAGGCGCTGAAACGCTTCGGCCGGCTGGATGCGGCCCGGACCGAAAGCGGCGCGGGGCTGGGCCTGTCGCTGGCCACGGCGGTGGCGCATCTCCACGGTGGCACGGTGGCCCTGGAGGACAATGCGCCGGGCCTGCGGGTGCGGCTGACGCTGGGATAAACCAGTCCTCCCCATCTTCGATGGGGAGGGGGACCGCCGGGCGATAGCCCGGTGGTGGAGGGGCAATGGGCATCACAGGCGTTGTCGGCCCCTCCATCATCGCTGACGCGATGGTCCCCCTCCCCAAGCAAGCTTGGGGAGGATTGGGAGCTACGCCCCGACGTTGCCGGTCCGCTCCAGCTTGCCCCAGCCGACAATCCACCCACCGATCGCCGAGGCGATGGCGCGGATCACGACCCAGTACATGATCTGGCGATAGACCAGCCGCTGCGCGACCAGCAGATGCGCGGGGTAACGCACCCGGTTGCCGTCCAGCCGATAGGCCAACCAGCCGCACAGCACGTCGATCGCGGTGAAGGCCGTCCAATAAGCCGCCATCTGGAACACGTCGGTGTGGGTCTGCGCCCAGCCATGCTGGCTGACGCGCACCGCCGTGCCGATGATCGACAGGACCAGCGCCAGGTCGATCAGCGGCGAGATCGCGGCGAAGATGATCTGGAACAGCCAGGCCTGGGGCAGGCCGATCCGCGCGAGCCCGGCGGGCTGGCCGGTGCGGATCACGCGGCGATGCTTCCACAGGCATTGCAGCGTCCCGAACGCCCAGCGATACCGCTGCTTGGCCAACGCCTTGAAGCTCTCGGGCGCTTCGGTCCAGGCGACGGCGCGCGGATCATAGGTGACGCGCCACCCCGCCCGCTGGATCGCGATGGTCAGATCCTGATCCTCCGCCAGCGTATCCTCGGGGTAACCGCCCACGCCGTCGAGCGCCGCGCGACGCCATGCCCCGACCGCACCCGGCACGACCGTCATCGCGTCGAACCCGGCGAGCGCCCGGCGTTCGAGATTCTGTGCGGTGATATATTCGACCGCCTGCCAGCGGGTGACCAGGTTCACCCGGTTACCGACCCGCGCATCGCCCGCCACCGCACCCAGCTTGGGATCGGCGAACCAGCGCGCGAGCTTGGCAATCGTCTCCGGCTCGAACTGGGTATCGGCGTCCAGTGCGATCAGCACCTCGCCGGTCGCGTCCTTCAGCGCGCGGTTCAACGCCGCCGCCTTGCCGCCATTGGGCAGGGTCAGGAGCTGCACCCGCGCTTCGTCGGCAAAGGCGTCGCGCACGACCGCGCTGGTCGCGTCCTTCGACCCGTCATCGACGACGATGACCTGCAGGCCCGGATAGTTGCTGGCCAGCACGCGCGTCACCGACTGAACGATCACCCGCTCCTCGTTATAGGCCGGGATGATGACCGAGACGCTGGGGGTGAATTCGGGCGGCGACGGCTTCGACTTGCGCCCCTGGAACCAGGCGAGCGCGGCCATCACCACGGCGCGCGCGATGCCGAGCGCAATGGCGAGGTAGAACAGCCAGGCGAGCGCCGCCGACAGGAACGCCAGGACCACGAAGATCGCCACGTCGGTCCGCACCGCCAGCAGATCCTTGCCCTCGACGCGCGGCATCGCCTGGTCGCGGCTGATCCCGACCAGTTGCGAGGCGGGCACGAAGCGATAGCCCTGGGCGCGTAGCGTGTCGATGATGCGCGGCAGCGCCTCGACCGTCTGCTCGCGGTCGCCGCCGCCGTCGTGGAGCAGCACGACATTGGCCGAATTATCCTCGGTCGCACCGTGCACCTGGTCGATCGTCTGCTGGACGATCTGGTCGACGCCGGGCCGTTGCCAGTCGTTCGGGTCGACGTGCAGGCCGACCACCGTATAGCCCAGATTCTGCGCGACCAGCGCCGGACCGATCTCGTCCGCCGTGGTCGGCTCGGCGTCGCCAAAATAGGGCGCACGGAACAGCGTGGTCGACCGGCCGGTATAGGCCTGGATCAGCCGCTGGGTCGCGTTCAGCTCCAGCTTGATCGTCCGGTCGCTGGTCGTCGCCATATTGGGATGGGTGTAGCTGTGATTGCCCAGCTCGCTGCCATCGGCGACGATCCGGCGGAGCAGCTGGGGATGCTGCAACGCATTCTCGCCGATGACGAAGAAGGTCGCGGGCACCCTCTCGCGTTCCAGCACGTCCAGGATCTTGGGCGTCCAGGTCGCGTCGGGACCGTCGTCGAAGGTCAACGCGATCGTCTTGGGCACCGCGCCCGCGCGCTGCACGACATAGGGGGTCGGATAGGCCTGATAGACCTCGTTCCGGATGACCCCGTCCTTGTCGAATTGCAGCAGGCGCTTGCCCTCGGTCGGCTGGGCGGTGATGCGCAGGATCTCGCCCGGCCCCTCGACATCGGTGTTCAGCGGCGAGGTGATGGTGCCCAGGCGCGGCAAGACGCCGCGCGCGGTGCTGCGAAAGGCGGCGAAATCGGCCCATAATCCGGGGTCCTCGCTGCCGATCTGCCAGAAGGCGACGTCGTCGATGCCCAACCGCTTGAGCGCCTGGAGCTGGTTCCAGCTGGTCGCCGCGTCGAGCATCCAAACGATATGATGCTGGCCATTCTCGTCATAGGCGAAGCCCGAATTGCCGCTGGCCGGATCGAACGTCACCCGGGCCTGGCTGTCATGCGCCATCAGCCAGGCTTCTTCGATCGACTTGGCCTCGGCGGGCTCCGGCGGACCGGCATCCTTGCCATCGCCCTTGGTGGGCCAGTCATAGCCATAGCTGCCCAGCGCGACGATCAGCTTGTCGCGCCCCACCTCGCGCAGTGCCTTTTCGGTCGCCTGCAGGAACCAGGGCTGCGACGCGATCGGCCCCGGCGTGCCGCTCTGCCAATGCTCGTCATAGGCCATCAGCATGACCCGGTCGACGACCTTGGCGAGCGACGCCAGCTGCCACGCCTCGTCCTCGGCGGGCACGGTGACGGCCAGCACGGTGCCCTTGGGCAGATGCGCCTTGATCCGCTGGAGCAGGCGCGGATAGCCCGGCATCGCGCTGGCGGGCAGATTCTCGAAGTCGACGACCAGGCCCGACTGGCGGTTCGCGGCGATCGAATCGCCCAGCTGCGTCGCCAGTGCCTCGGATGCCGCCGGGCTGGCGATGATCCGGGCGATCGCCTGGCCGTCCCATTCGTCGGCGCCGAGATTCTGCACCATCGGCAACAGACGCGGCGGCTTTGCCGCGCGCGAGAGCAGGCTGGCCAGCTTGGGGTCGTTGCCGATCTGCAACTGCCCCTTGGGCCCCGCCACGTTCATCAGCGAGGGCACCAGCCAGTCGATCTGGCCCATATGAGCATGGACCGAGGCCAGCGCGGAGTCGTTGCCCGGCGTGTAGAAGGCGATGGTCAGCGGCGTATGGCCCTGCGCCACCGCCTTGCGCGGCAGCCATTGGCCGCGCCGCCCCTTCAGCTGCGCGGTCGGCTCCAGCGTCATCGCCTGGCGCCGGGCGAAGGGCAGCGGCAGGACGCCCGAATTGGGCACCGCGACCAGGGTCGTCGCAAAGGCGATCGCCGCGATCACCACCGACAGGATCAGCACCGCGACACCGCGCCGCGCCCATGCGCCCCGGCGCCCGGTCGGGTCAAAGAAGATCGGCTTGGTCACGCTGTCGGTCCCCGGTGCATTATGCGGACGGGGACACGGCATTCCGCCGCCCCCGCTCGTTTGTTTTTCGATGCCTTTATCGTCCTGCCGATGGCAGATCACGGACATAGAGGGGGTGATCGCAACATTACAGTTTTTTCATGAACGCCCACCGTTCTTTGCGACGTCGCGTGACAAGCCCGCAAAGTCGGCGTTAGGACAGGGCATGGCCGAACGTCTTGCCCGTCTGCGCCGACACTGGCGCCTTTTACTGGGGGCAGTCGTCGCGCTGCTTGTCGCAGCTTTCGCTATCCTGCTCTATTCGGGTAGTTATTTCGACAAGGACCCGTTTACCCGCTTCCCCGCCCAGGGCCGGACCAAGCCGGTCCTGGCTCTGTCGCTGTCGGGGGACATGGGGCTGCGTTACGGCATGGGCGGGGTGATCGCGCGGGCGTTGAGCGCCAACGGCATCGCCGTGCTGGGTGTCAATTCGCCGGTCCTGTTCCGCCAGAAGCGTACGCGGGCGCAGGTCGACGCGCTGATCGCGGACCTGGTGCGCCGCGCGGTCCGCGAAGCGGGCGACAGGACATTGGTGCTGATCGGCCAGTCTTACGGCGCCGACATGCTCCAGACCGGGCTGTCGACCCTCCCCGCCGATCTGCGTGCGCACGTCGCGTCGATCATCCTGGTCGTGCCGGGCGAGACGGCCTTTTTCCGCTCCGATCCCTCGGGCCTGGCCTATATGGGCCGCCCGGACAGCATCGCGCTGACCACCGCACGGCGGATCGACTGGGCGCCGCTGACCTGTATCTATGGCGTGCGCGAGCCGGATAGCCTGTGCCCGCTGCTGAAGCAGCCGAACGTCCGTGTCCAGGCGATGCCGGGCGGCCATTACATGAACCATGACGACGCTGCGCTGGTCGCCCATGTCCTGGCCGCCGTTCGTCACGTCCCCTCCCCCGCCGCGCGATAGCGGGAGAGGCAGAGCGCTCAGGCGGTAACGGGCTCTATCGGGGCCGCCGCACCGCCCGCGCTGGTCCGCCAGATGGCCGCGCAGCCCGAGGCATAGGGCTTGGCCATCACCGTCGAGACCGTCATGTAGCGCGCCGTCGCACGGTCGCGGGTCAGCGTCAGGTGCAGCCAGCCCTTGGCATCCTGATCGCAGAAGCGGACGACCTTGGGATTGGCGGCGGCGATCTCTCGGCCGATACCGGGCATCAGATCGCCCCAGGACGGGCTGGTGATCGACGTCCCCGCAAACTCCGCCGCGACCAGATGGCCGTTCGCGTCGTACAAATCGTTGGCCCAGGCCGCGTGGCTGTCGCCCGACACCACGACCGGACGGCTGCCCGCGCGCCGGAACGCGGCATAGAGCCGTTCGCGCGCCGCCGGATACCCGTCCCAGCTGTCGAAATTGAGCGGCAGGCCTGCGCGGTACGAGGCCTGTGCCTCGCCCAAATGGGTCCGCTCCGCCTCCGACAGACGGGCGGTCAGCTTGGCATAGCCCTCCGGCCCCATCTGCTTTTCCAGGTCGGGACCGTCGATCCGCGCCATGACGACCTGGTTGCCGATCACCTGCCACGGCGTGCCCGCCTTGACCGAGCGGGTCAGCGTCCGTTCGATCCAGTCGAGCTGCCCCGCCCCCAGCAACTCGCGATCGGGTCGCGCGCGTTCGGCCATCATCGCGGCATATTCGTCGGGCTCGGGCGCATCGCCCTTCGCCCGGACCTGCTTGGAGCGGGCGAGGAGGCGCGTCTCCACCATCACCAGGGTCGCCAGGTCGCCGAACTCGAAGCTGCGATTGATCGCTTCCCAGGGCTTGCCGGGCAGCGGGTCGCGGATCGGCATCCATTCGAAATAGGCCTGCATCGCCGCGGCCTTGCGCTTGCCCCAATCGCCCTCGGTCTTGGGATCATGGTTTTCCGCGCCGCCGATCCAGTCGTCATTGGCGACCTCGTGATCGTCCCACACGCAGATGAAGGCGGCGCAGGCATGCGCGGCCTGCATATCGGGATCGCGCTTCACCTGGGCATGGCGCTGGCGATAATCGGCGAGCGTCACGATCTCATGCGCGGGTTCGGGCAGGCGGCCCAGCTTGTGGCCGCTCTCCGTCCCGTAACCGTCCGCGCCATATTCATAGATATAGTCGCCCAGGTGCAGCACGGCATCGAGCCGTTCGGCATGGGCGATCGCGTCATAGGCATTGAAGAGGCCGCCCGGATAGAGCTGGCACGAGACGACCGCCAGCGCGACCTCGGCGACCGCGCCGCGCGGCAGGGTGCAGAACCGCCCCTCGGCCGAACGCTGTCCGTCCGCCGCCTCGAACCAGTAACGATAGTCGCGGCCTGGTTGCAGGCCGGTCACCTCGACCTTGGCGGTGAAGTCGCGCGCCGCGCGGGCCAGGACACGGCCGGTGCGCAGGCCGACCGCATCTCGCCCGTCCATCGCCGCGACATGCCAGGTCAGCGCGACGTCGCCCGCCTGGTCGGCGGCCGGGGTCGCGCGGGTCCACAGGATCGCGCCGACCGGCGAAGGATCGCCGCTCGCCACGCCATGATCGAAGCGAACCGCAGGGGTTGCCGCCTCCGCCATGCCCGTCGGCAGAGCCAGCGTCGCGCCGCTTCCCATCAGGGCGATCGCCCGGCGTCGGTTCATCATCGTCATCTTGCAGGTCCTTTCGGGCTCCCGGCTAGGCTCCGCACACGACACGCCGATGGCGGAGGTGTGACGGTTCGGCGACACCCGCCACGCTGTCCGGAAAATACCATGCCGCGGATACCAACTGGTAAGGCATTCCCCTTAAGCGGCACGGAAAAGGGGATAATCCCGGGGGATATATGACGAGTTCGATGATAGGGCGCGCGACGCTGGTGACCTTGCTGGCGGGTCTGTCGCAGGGCGCGATGACCCAGGCCGCGACGGCGCAGGCGATGATCCAGCCACGGGGCGACACGACCAGCACCAACGACAACCCGGACGTCATCGTCACCGCGCAGAAGCGCGAACAGCGGATCGAGGACGTGCCGCTGACCGTCAGCAGCGTGTCCGGCGCGCGCATGGCCGATCTGGGCGTCAATTCGCTGTCCGAGGTGGCGCAATATATCCCCGGGCTGCAGATCCAGGAGCAGAGCGCCAACAGTCCCGGCTTCGTGATCCGGGGCATCACCTCGGACTCCGGCTCGGCGCAGCAGGGCGCGCGCGTCACCGTCTATTACAACGGCATCGACATCAGCCGGAAGCAGGGCGCGTATCAGGACCTGTACGATATCGAGCGGATCGAGGTGGTGAAGGGCCCGCAGGCGACGCTGTTCGGCACGGCCGCCGCGGTGGGTGCGATCAGCATCATCTCGGCGCGGCCCCATGCCGGGACCGAGGGCGGCGTCCTGGCTTCTTACGGCAATTTCGACCGGACCCAGGTGTCGGGCTATCTGAACGCGGGCAGCGACACGCTCGCCGGGCGCATCGCCTTCGCCTATAAATATCGCGACGGCTATGTCCGCAACATCGCGGGCGATCCGAACGTGCCGAACCAGAATCAGGGTCGCGTCGACCAGGACGATCTGAACGGCCAGGACCAGCGCGGCGTTCGCGGCTCGCTGCGCTGGACGCCCGGTTCGTCGGTGACCGCCGACCTGATCCTGACCTATGACGGACAGCGCAATCCCGGTACCGCCTTCAAGAGCCGCGTCTTCGCTCCCACCGGCGGGCAGACCGGCGACTATGGCGCTGCCGAGCTGTCGGGCTCGCCCTATTCCGCACAGGTACTGGGCGCTCGCAAGCTGGGGCTGACCCGCAACGTCTATGACGCGAACCTGACGATCGCGGTCGATGTCGCGCCGGGGATCAGCTTCACCACCGTCAACGGCTATCGCCGGTTCGATGCGCGCGAGATTTTCGACGCGGATGGCGGCCCGGCCTGGTATCTGGAATTCGGCGAGGATGCCAAGGGCGACCAGTGGAGCCATGAGGGCCGCTTCGCCTTTGACGGGGCACATTATCGCGCCGCGTTCGGCTGGAACGCCTTTTTCGAGAATGGCGAGCAGCGCGTGCCCTTCTCGACCGAGGAAGGCACCTATCTGGCGTGCTCGGTCGCGCCCGATTTCGCGCCGATCCGCCAGATCCTGAACGGTGCGGGGATTCCGACCGGCACCGCCTGCGTCGCCGCAAACGGGACCATCCCGGCGACCCGCGCCACCGCGATCCTGTCGCGCGGTGCCGCGACCGTGCTGCCCTATAGCGCCAGCTTCGCCAATGACGGCCGGAACGACAGCTATTCGGTCTTCGCCGATGCGACCTGGATCCCGATCCCCGCGCTGGAACTGACCGCGGGCGCGCGCGTGCTGATCGAGGATCGCGTCTCGCGCTACAGCTCGGTCATGCCGGACAGCCGGTTGCTGGCGGGCGCGGGCATCTTCACCAGCCTGCTCGCCGCCGCCAATACCAAGGGGCAGATGTTCGAGGCGGAGCGCAGCTATGCCGCCATCCTGCCGCGCTTCAATGCGCTCTATCGCCTGAGCGGCGAGGTGAACCTCTATGCGACGGTCAGCAAGGGCCGCCGCTCGCCGGTCGTGCAGCTCGACGCGCAGCGTATCGTGCCGCTGTCGGTCGCGAATTCGGGCGCCATTCCCCGGCTTCAGATCATACCCGAAGAGGATGTCTGGAATTACGAGGGCGGCATCAAGGGACGGGTCGGTCCGTTCACCGGCGCCGCCTCGGTCTTCTATCAGCGCTATCGCGGTTTTCAGGTCTCGACCTATGAAAACGGGCTGGCGGTCACGCGCAGTGCGGGGTCGGCCAATAATATCGGCGTCGAGTTGGAGGGCAGCCTGGCCGTCCATCGCTGGCTGAGCCTGTTCGGCACCTTCGCCTATCTCGATGGCGGGATCGCCGACGATCCGGCGAACGGCGTGTTCGCGGGCAACCGCTTCCGCCTGCAACCCGATACCACCGCCTCGGGCGGCGCGACGCTGCGCGTGCCGGTAGGGTCGTCCGCGACCTTCTATGCGACGCCCAGCGCCAATTACCGCTCGAAGGTGTATTTCGAGCTGCCCAACAGCGAGGCGATCTCGCAGGGTGGCTATATGCTGGTCAACCTGCGCGCGGGCCTGGCGTTCGGCGATCAGGGCCGGTTCCATGTCGGGGGCTTCGCCCGCAACCTGACCGGCAAGCGTTATCTGATCGATGCAGGCAATACCGGCGCCACCTTCGGCACGCCGACCTATATCGCGGGCGAGCCGCGCTTCTACGGCGTGGAACTGGGCGCACGGTTCTGATCGTCCCCGGTTCCTCCCCTGCAAGGGGAGGAACCGCCGCGAAGCGGTCGTGGAAGGGTGTCCCCCTACCGAGAGCGCGACACCCCTCCGTCAGGCCTTCGGCCTGCCACCTCCCCTTGCAGGGGAGGAATTGCAGCCTCCCTCAATGGCATGGTTGGCCAGACTTAACCCCTTCCTAACCCCCTTCTCCGTACAAAGCCCGCATGGGGCCACGGGTTGGAAAGCGGATAACGTGTTGCGCTGGTTGATGTTGGTGGCGACGCTGGCGATCGCGACCTCGTGCACGCCCGCCCGGCATCGCGCCGCGCATCTGACGCTGGACGTGCCGCCGCCGACCGCGCGGACGCTGTTGCGGCAACTGGCGCTCGACGTCCCGGACGAAGATCTGCCCGACACGCCGGATGCCAGCACGCCGATCGAGATGGCCGCAGCCCCCGCCTTCAGCGGCATCGCCCGCACCGCGACCGATGCACAGCGCGCCGCCGAGTGCCTGACCGCCGCCATCTATTACGAGGCCCGCTCCGAACCGATCGACGGCCAGCGCGCGGTGGCGCAGGTCGTGCTGAACCGCGTCCGCGACCGCGCCTTTCCGAAAAGCATCTGCGGCGTGGTCTATCAGGGTTCCGGGCGGCAGACGGGATGCCAGTTCAGCTTCACCTGCGACGGGTCCATGCTCCACCCGCGCGAGCCCGCCGCCTGGGCCCGTGCCGCCGCCGTCGCGCAGGGCGCGCTGGCCGGGCTGGTCTATGCCCCCGTGGGGGCCGCGACCTTCTACCACGCCAATTACGTCCTGCCTTGGTGGGCGAGCAGCCTGAACCGGATCGGCGCGGTCGGCAGCCACATCTTCTACCGCTGGAGGGGCGCGCTGGAACGCGACCTGTCCTTCCGCCAGACCTATGCCGGGGTCGAGCCTGCCATCCCGGTACGTGCGCCGCTTCTGACCCCCGCCGTCACCGCGCTGGCCGAGACGGTGCACGGCGTCGTCATCCATCGCGGCGAGCGGCAGAGCGAAGACCCTGCCCCCCTAGCCGCCGTCAGCGCGCCCGTCGCGACAGCGGGCGTCCGCATCCACCGCAACGGCGTTCCGCATGACGGCGCCGATGTGGCGAAGGGCGTGATCGTCGGCGAAGAAAGCGATCCGGGCTGACCGAGGGGTTTAGCCGATCGCGTCGATCCAGTCGGGAAGAGCGCCCAGCCGCTCCAGCTGGCGGAAGCGCGGATGGTCGACCGGCGTTTCGCCCGCCTCATGGCTCCAGGCGAGCGGCTGCGGGATGAACGCCGCCCAGGCCCCCGCCTTCAGCGCGGGCAGCACGTCGGAGCGCATCGAATCCCCCGCCATCACCGCCCGCTCGGGCGAAACACCGTGGCGCGCGAAAATCTGGCGAAAGGTGTCGGGCGTCTTGTCGCTCACGATCGCGACATCGGCGAAATGCGCGCCCAGGCCGGACGCCGCGAGCTTGGCCTCCTGATGCAACAGGTCGCCCTTCGTCACCAGGACCAGGCGCCCGCGCGTCTTCAGCGCCTCGATCGTCTCGCCGATGCCGTCGAGCAGCTCGACCGGGTGCGCCAGCAACTGCCGCCCCGCGTCCAGCACCCGCGCGATCAGGTCGGTGGGCAGCGTGTCCCCGGCCAGCTCCACCGCCGTCTCGATCATCGACAGGGTGAAGCCCTTCGCGCCATAGCCGTAGAGCCGCAGGTTGCGCGCCTCGCACGCCTCCAGCGTGGCGCGGGCCATCCGCGCCTCGGCAAAGGGGGCGAGCAGGCCGACCAGCGCTTCCTCCGTCGCGGCGAAATGGCGCATATTGTGCCAGAGCGTGTCGTCCGCATCCAGGCAGATCAGCTCGATGGTCATGCATGGTCTCCCTCAGCTCGCGGGACCTGAGATCATAACGGGGCATGGATGCGCAAGCCCCGATCGGATCAGGCGAGGGGTTCGTAGCGCCGCGCGCCCGCGCCCATCGCCGCCTGGATTCCCGTGACCAGCGCATCCACCGTGAAGGGCTTGGTCAGCAACTGCATCCCCGGCGACAGATGCCCGCTGTTCAGCACCGCGCTTTCCGCATAGCCCGTGATGAACATGACGTTCAATCCGGGGCGCAATTCGCGCGCCGCCTCGGCCAGCTGGCGCCCGTTCATGCCGCCGGGCAGGCCGACATCGGTGACCAGCAGGTCGATCCGCTGGTCCGAACGAAGCAGGGCCAGCCCGGCGGCGCTATCGGCCGCCTCGACCACCCGGTATCCCATGTCGCGCAGCACGTCGGCGATCAGCAGGCGGACGGTCGCTTCGTCATCGACGACCAACACCGTCTCGCCCGAACCCGACGCCCCCTCGGGCAGGGTCGAGCGATCGTCCGGTTGCGCGTCCGCCGGGCCATGGTGGCGCGGCAGATAGAGATAGACGGTCGTGCCTTCGCCCGGCGTCGACTGGATACGCACCTGCCCGCCCGACTGTTTGGCAAAGCCGTAGATCATGCTGAGCCCCAGCCCCGTCCCCTGCCCCAGCGGCTTGGTGGTGAAGAAGGGGTCGAACGCCTTTTCGATCACATCGGGCGTCATGCCGGTGCCGGTGTCGGTCACGCACAGCACCAGATATTCGCCGTCCGGAATGTCGGCGAAGCGCGCATTGTCCTCGTCGAGGCGCCGGTTGCTCATCTCGATCGTGATCCGCCCGCCATCGGGCATCGCGTCGCGGGCGTTGATGCACAGGTTCAACAGCGCGTTTTCCAGCTGCGGCGCGTCGACCAGGATGGTCCATGGATCGTCCGCCCCGCGCGTCTCCAGCGTGATGGCGGGTCCTACCGTGCGCTGGATCAAATCGGTCATGCCGCTGACCAGCGCGGCGATGTCGGTCGGCCGGGGCGCCAGCGTCTGCCGCCGGGAAAAGGCGAGCAGCCGGTGGGTCAGCGCCGCCGCGCGCCGCGTCGCCCCCTGCGCCGCATCCATATAGCGGTCGACATCCGCCGCCCGCCCCTGTGCCAGCCGCAGCGCCATCAGCTCCAGCGAGCCCGAAATCCCGGCGAGCAGATTGTTGAAGTCATGCGCCAGGCCGCCGGTCAGCTGGCCCACCGCCTCCATCTTCTGGCTCTGACGAAGCGCCTCCTCGGCGCGCATCAGCTCGGCGGTGCGGTCCGCCACCCGCTGTTCCAGCTGCTCGGTCAGCGCACGCAGCTCGGCGATCGCGGTATCGCGCTCGGCCTCCAGCGCGCGGCGCCCTCCGACGTCGATCAGCACGCCCGGAAAGTGCAAGGGGGTGCCGTCAGGCGCGTGATCGACCCGGCCGATGGCCTCTACCCAGTGATAGCGCCCGTCATGTCGGCGCACGCGATACTGGTGCGTATAGGCACCGCCCCGCGCAATGGCCTCGCGGACCGCCTCCGACAATCCAGGGCGGTCATCGCGATGCACCCTGTCCGCCACGTCCAACACGTTCAGCCCGTCCTGAGCGAGCCGCGGATCGAGCCCGAAATGGCGCGCGAACGGCTCGTCCACCGTGAAATGGTCGGTCGGCAGGTCCCAGAACCAGGTGCCGATGATCGCGCCGGCCTCCAACGCCAGCTGGGCGCGTTCGCCGTTCAGCCGCGCCCGCGCCTCGCTCTCGCGCAGTTGCTGCTCGATCCGGATACGGTCGGTAATGTCGAAGCTAACCCCGGGGAAGCGGACGCAGCGGCCGCTCTCGTCGATCATGCAGCGCCCGCGCGCCGACACCCAGTGGACGCGGCCATCGGCCTGGACCAATCGGTATTCTGAGACGAACCGCTCCGCCCCGCCGCCCTTTTCGGCAGCCGCCATCACCTGTGCGATCTCGCCCTCGACACGGGCGCGGTCCTCGGGGTGGATGCCGTGGAAGAACTCCGCGATCGGCACGCCCGCCTCGGCCGCCTCCGGATCGACGCCGTACATGGCCGCGAACCGGCGATCGGACCGGATCGAGTCGTTCAGCACGTCCCAGTCCCACATGCCGACATGCGCACCGGAATCGAGCGCCAGCTCCAGCCGCTCATCGGCTTCACGCTGGCGTCGCTCGGCCAGCACCCGCGCGGTCGTCTCTCCGGTGATGCACAACATGCCCGCAATGGCACCCTGATCGTCGAAGACCGGCGAATAGGAAAAGGTCCAGTAGCTTTCCTCAGGCCGCCCCTCGCGCGCCAGGTCCAGCCGCATGTCCGTCATCTGCGCGACGTGACCCGACAGCGCGCGGTCGACGAGCGGCGAAATCTCGTCCCAGATGCTGCCCCACAGGATGCGAAACGGCGTGCCCATCGCGGTTTCGGCGCGATAGCCCAGGATCGGGCGATAGGCGTCGTTGTAGAAGGAGATCAGGTCCGGTCCCCAGACCATATACATCGGCACCGGACAGGCGAGCATCGTCGCCAACTGGCATTTCAGCGCGGCCGGCCAAGTCTGCGGACAGCCCAGGCTCGTCCGTGTCCAGTCGCAGGCGGCGATCTCGTCGACGACCTGTCCCGACACACCATCGAGAAATGCGAAAGCGGAGGATAGAGCCATGATCATCTTTTGCAGCAGAGTGTGCCCATGCGCCAGCGGCGGTTAACGCGCTGTTTCAGGACGCGAGATGCCGGGTTTTCAACCGATTGTCATTGCGATGGCGCAAGCATCGCAAAAAAGCGACCCTGGGCCGATCTGTCCGAGTGACAGGGGTCGCCCCCGCCCCTACCCCGCTATGCGTGACGGCGATCCGCACCCTGTTCGCGCAACGCCATCTAACCGTGCTGATCTGCGCGGCGGCGTTGCTCCTGAAGCTGATCGTGCCCGCCGGGTTCATGGTCGGCCAGGTCGATGGTCATACCGCGATCATCCTGTGCCCGGGCAGCGGGCCGGTGCCGCCGGCGCTGGTCGCGCCCCATGAAGCGATGGCGATGCCGGGGCATGCGGCCATGCATCATGGCATGGGCGATCATCCGGACCATTCCGACGACACGCATGGGCGCGACCTGCCCTGCGCCTTTGCCGGGCTCGCGGCCCCCGGCCTGGCCGCGGTCGATCCGATCCAGCTCGCCCTGCTCCTCGTCTTCATCCTGGCATTGGGCGTCGCACGGGCGACGCCGCCCCCGCCATGCGCCGCGCCTTATCTGCGACCGCCGCTTCGCGGACCTCCATCGCTTTCCTGACCGATCCTCATCCGGCGTCGCCGATGGTGACGCCCCCATGATCCTTGCCCCCGCATCGCTGCGGGGGTCGGTCGAAAGCCTATTCCATGTTCCTTTTCATGCCACCGGATGCGATCGCCTCCGGCCCACAGGCCACGTCGCCGCTGGTCGTCGTGACCGGCGAGCGTCCCCGCGACACGCTAGACGAACCGACCCTGACGGCGAGCCGCCTGGACCTGTCGATCCGCGAAACCCCGGCCACGGTCGAGGTGTTGAGCCAGGACGAACTCCAGCGACGCGGCGTCCGTACCGCGCGCGAGGCGTTCGACCAGATCGTCGGTGCGATCTCCGGCAACGTACCGGGCAATCCCGCCACCGTGTCGATGCGCGGCTTTGCGGGCAACACCGTGTCGATCCTGCAGGACGGCGTACGCATCGCCGCCTCCACCATCACCCAGCGCGACACCGATATGTGGCATTATGACCGGATCGAGGTGCTGAAGGGCCCCGCCTCCGTCCTCTATGGCGAGGGCGCGCTGGCCGGGGCCATCAACAAGGTCACGCGCAAGCCTGTCCTGAGCGAATGGACGATGGACCTGCTGCTGTCGGGCGGCAGTTTCGATACGGTCTTTGCGGGCGCGGGCGTCAACCTGCCCGTCTCGCCCGCCGTCGCGGTGCGCGCCGATGCGAGCTATCAGCGCTCGGACAGCCTGTATGACGTCGACCATAATGCGACCGTCTCCACCGGGCTGACCGCCAGCGCGCTCTACAAGCCCAACGACCGGCTGTCGGTGCTGATCGCGGTCGATCATTTCGAGGATCGCTACGACGCCAGCTATCAGGGCCTGGCGCTGATCCCGGCCCGCTATGCGCTGGACCCCAGCGATGCGGTCACGACGACGAACGGCCTGGTCGCCGACCGGGCGCTGCGGCGGCGCAACTATAATCCGCTGGGCGCATGGTCGGGCGCGGACGAGACGACAATCCGCTCGCGCACCGACTGGGTGATGGGCGATGGCTGGACGCTGGCGGTCGATCTGACCGGCTATACCGCCAAGCGCGCCTTTCTGCTCGCCGACACGCAGAGCTTCGTCGCGCCCAGCCCGGCCTTTCCGAACGGTGCGATCCGGCAAAGCTATCAGGATTTTCGCCACGACCACCATTTCTGGAACGCCCGCGCGGCGGTGGGACGCGACGGGACGATCCTGGGCCTGCGGCATCGCTTCACCCTGGGGGGCGAGTATAACGATACCGACTTCACCAGCCTGCGCCGGCAGGCCCCGCCCGGCAGCCTGCCCGATGTCGATGTCCGCGCCCCGGCACCGATCGCCGCGCCGACTTCGCCCGCGATCTTCACCAGCGGCAACGTCACCTTCGTGTCCAAACTGAAGCAGGCATCGGCCTTTGCCGAGGAGGCAGTCAATCTGACGCCGCGCTGGCTGGTCGTCGGCGGGGTCCGCTGGGACCATATCGCGCTCGACCGGATGACGATCCAGAATGTCGGGGGCGCCATCGATCGCAACACCCCCCGTTTCGATCCCGTGTCGTGGCGGGCGGGGACGTCCTGGGCGGCGACGCCGGGCCTGACTTTCTATGCGCAATATACCACCGCCGTCTCGCCGGTGTCCTCGATCCTGCTCGCCTCGATCACGAACAGCCGCTTCCGCCTGACCCATGGCCGCTCGGTCGAGGCGGGGTTCAAGGCCAGTGGCTGGGCGGGCAAGGCCAGTCTGACCGGCGCGGTCTATCGCATCGAACAGTCCGACATCCTGACCCGCGATCCCACTAACCCCAGCTTAAGCGTCCAGGGCGGCCGCCAATCCTCGCGCGGGGTCGAGCTGTCGGGCGCGATCACGCCGGTGCCGCCGCTGAAGCTGAGCGCCGGCGCGTCCTATACCGATGCCCGTTACGACGCCCTGTCCGAACTGGTCGGCGGGGTGCGGGTGGACCGCAGCGGCAACCGGCCGATCAACGTACCCGCCACCACGCTGTTCGCCTCGGCCTTCTACACCATCGCCCGGTCGGTGACGCTGGGTGGCCTGATGCACCAAGCGGGCGGCTTCTATACCGACACCGCGAACAGCATCCATGTCGCCGGGCATATGCTGTTCGACGCCAGCCTGTCGGTGCCGGTCGCCCAGCGCGTGACGCTGACGCTGCGCGGACGCAACCTGACCGACCGCTTCTATGGCGAATTTTCGGGCTATCCGACCACCAACATCTATATCGGCGCCCCGCGATCCTTCGACATCGCGCTGGCCGCCCGGCTGTGAGCATCGCCATGACCAAGCACTCCCCCCGCATGGCGTTCCATCGGACCATCTGGCGCTGGCATTTCTGGGCCGGGCTGCTGGTCGCGCCGATCGTACTGATGCTCAGCCTGACCGGCGGCATCTATCTGTTCGACCGGGAACTGAACGACGCGCTGTATCCGCAGCTTCGCCTCGTGCCCCAGCACCGCAACGTGGTGCCGATGTCCCGGATGATCGACGCGGCACTGGCGGCCTATCCGGGCGCGGCGTCGCGGGTCGACATGCCCGATGCCGATACCCGTTCGGCCGTGATCTTCGTGCAGCCCGCGTCCGGGCCGCCGCGCCGCGTCGCGGTCGATCCGGGCAGCGGGCGGGTGCTGGGCAGCGTCGTCTATGACCGCACGCTCGTCGGCTGGGCGGATGCGATGCACCGGTCGATGCTGATGGGCGTGTTCGGCGAGCGGCTGGTCGAACTGGCGGTCTGCTGGGCGCTGGTGCTGCTCGTCACCGGCCTGATCTTGTGGTGGCCGCGCGGGGGCTTTCGCGCGGGCGGCACGCTCTGGCCCCGGCTGTCAGGACGCGGGCGACGGTTCTGGCGCGATCTTCATGGGCCGGTCGGGCTGTGGAGCGTCGTGCTGATCGGCTTTCTGATCGTCACCGGCCTGCCCTGGGCAGGGATCAGCGGGCCCCTACTCCACCGGGTCAGCGCCACGCTGGGGGTAGGCTATCCACCCTCCTTCCGCCAGTACAACATCCCCCACAGCACGCCCATGAAGACGGCATTGGGCGACACGCCCTGGACGCTGGAGGATGCCCCGATGCCGCATTCGTCGATGCCGAACGACCATGCCGGTCACGGCCCCGAAAGCCCCGGCGCCACCCGCGATCCCGCCGTCATTCGCGGCACCGACCGGGTCACGACCCTGCTCGACCGACGGGGCTGGCGCGGCGGATACCGGCTGTTCCTGCCCAATGGGCCGCGCGGCGTCTATACGGTGTTCACCTATCCCGATCGGCCTTGGGGGCAGAAGACGCTCTATGTCGACCGCTACAGCTTCCGCGCCATCGGGCCGGAGGTCCGCTATGCCGATTATGGCGTGGTCGGCCGCGCGGTGGAGTCCGGCGTGCAGCTTCACATGGGCCATTATTTCGGCCGGGCGAACCAGCTGGTGATGCTGATCCCCTGTCTGGCGATCTGGGTACTGACGATCAGCGGAGTCGCGATGTGGTGGAAGCGCCGCCCGGCGGGACGGATCGGCGCACCGCCGCCCCTGTCCGGTGCACGGGTCGGCGGGCTGGTTACCGCGCTGATCCTGGCGGGCATCGTCCTGCCGCTGTTCGGCGCGTCGCTGCTGGCCATCGGGCTGCTCGACCGGCTCTGCGTCTGGGGCCGCCGCCAGCTGGCCGTTGAACATGGATGACCGGCAGTCGTTGTCCCGCCGAACGGAAAGGATGACGGTCATGAAGGACAAGGGACTTTCGCCGCTGATGGCGGGCGGCATCGCGGCGGGCGTGCTGGGGCTGAGTGCGTTGGTCGGACGGCGCAACGCCCCCGATGCCGCGCACCCGCGGATCCGGCGCTGGTATCGACGGCTCGACAAGCCGGGCTTTACCCCGCCCGATGCGGTGTTCGGCGCGGTCTGGCCGGTGCTGGAGACGCTGGCGGCGGTGGGCGGCTATCGCCTGTTGCTACGCCCACCCTCGCCCGCCCGCAACGCGTCGGTCGCTTTGTGGCTGGGCAACGCCGCGATGATCGGCGGCTGGACTGAGCTGTTCTTCCGCGAGCGTCGTACCGGCGCCAGCACGGCGGCGGCGGGTGCGATGGCGCTGGGCACGACGGCGCTGGCCGCCACCGCCTGGAAGGTCGATCGCCCGGCTTCGGTCAGCGTGATGCCGCTGGCGGCATGGCTGGGCTTTGCGACCGTGCTGGCCGGGGCGGTGTGGCGTCGCAATGACGAGTGACGCCCGCAACATGAAGTTTAGATGAAGCTAACATGAACTAATCCACCAGCGAAACGTTCGGGGGCGATGCGGGGGACAAGCATCGCCATCTCGATCATGACCGCCGGCCTGCTGGCGGGATGCAACACGCATCAGTCCACATTGGCGCCATTCGGAGCCGATGCGGCCGATATCCGGCATCTTTTCATCATCATGCTGGTCGGTGCGGTCGTGATCGCGGGCGGCGTGGCGATGCTGATGCGCCATGCCGTACGCGCGCCGGAAGGGGCGATCGACCATCATCGCGGGATGCGGATCGTGCTGTGGCTGGGCGGGGTGATCCCGACGACCGTGCTGCTCGGGCTGCTCGCCTATTCGCTACCCTATATGAAGCCCCGCCCGGTGTCCCCCACCGACCTGACCATCGCGGTCGATGGCGAGCAATTCTGGTGGCGCGTCGCCTACCAGCCCACCGGTCGTCCCGCCGTGAGCAGCGCCAACGAGATCCGGATTCCCACCGGCCGCACCGTCGCGTTCCAGCTGAGCGCGGGCGACGTGGTGCACAGTTTCTGGATCCCGGGGCTGGCCGGCAAGATGGACATGATCCCCGGCCGCACCAACACCCTGGTCGTGCGCGCGGACAAGCCCGGCCGCTATCGCGGACAATGCGCCGAGTTTTGCGGCCTGTCCCATGCGCTGATGGCGTTCGACGTCATCGCAATGCCGCCCGCCGCCTTCGACGCCTGGCTGGCCAACGAAGCACGGCCCGCCCGGTCGAGCGACCGGACCGGTGCGCGCCTGTTCGCCGAAAATGGCTGCGGCGGATGTCACACCGTGGCGGGCGTAACAGCGCCCAGCCGGATCGGCCCCGACCTGACGCATTTCGGCGCCCGCCGGACGCTGGCGGCGGGCATATTGCCGATGACCCCGGCCAATGTCGCCGCCTTCATCCGCCATCCGGAAAAGACCAAGCCGGGCGTTCGTATGCCCTCCTTCCCCCAATTGTCGGATGACGAGGCCCGCGCCCTCGCCCGCTATCTGCAGGGCCTGAAATGAGCCTCCACGCCCAGGACGATCCGGCCCTCCGCGCCGCGCAGGAAGAGCGACTGCGTGCGGTGTGGAAGCCACCCAGCGGCCTGTTCCTGCGCTGGACCGATACGAACAACAACCGCGTCGGCGTCTGGTACACGCTGACCGCGTTCGGCTTCATGCTGTTCGCCGGCGTCCTGGCGCTCATCATGCGCACCCAGCTGGCGGTGCCGGACAACGACCTGGTCTCGGCAAACACCTTCAACCAGCTGTTCACGCTGCACGGCTCGATGATGATGTTCCTGTTCGCCGTGCCGATGTTCGAGGCCGTGTCGATCATCCTGCTGCCCCAGCTGCTGGGCGCGCGCGACCTGCCCTTTCCGCGCCTGTCGGCCTTTGGTTACTGGAGCTTCCTGCTGGGCGGCGTGTTCGTCGGCGGCTCGATCTTCTTCAACGCCGCGCCCGATGGCGGCTGGTTCATGTATCCGCCGCTGACCACCCGCACCGACCTGTCGGGTCTGGGCGCGGACATCTGGATGCTGGGCCTGTCCTTCATCGAGGTGTCGTCGGTGGCCGCCGCGGTCGAGCTGATCGTCGGCGTGCTCAAATGCCGCCCGCCGGGGATGCGGCTGAACCTGATGCCGCTTTACGCCTGGTACATCTTGGTCGTGGCGGTGATGATCCTGTTCGCCTTCCCGCCGCTGATCGCGGGCGATTTGTTGTTCGAGATGGAGCGGCTGCTGAACTGGCCGTTCTTCGATGCGGCGCGCGGTGGCGATCCCCTGCTGTGGCAGCACCTGTTCTGGATCTTCGGCCATCCGGAAGTCTATATCGTCTTCCTGCCCTCCATCGCGCTGTTCGCGATGATGATCCCGACCTTCGCGCAACGGCACCTGCTCGGCTATCCGTGGATCGTGCTGGCGGCGGTCGGCACCGCCTTCCTGTCGTTCGGCCTGTGGGTCCATCACATGTTCGCGACCGGCCTGCCGAAGATCAGCCTGGCTTTCTTCTCCGCCGCATCCGAAGCCGTCGCCATCCCGACCGGCGTTCAAATCTTCGCCTTCATCGCCACGCTCTGGGCGGGCAAGGTCAAATGGTCGACGCCTTTGCTCTACGCGTCGGGGAGCCTCGCCATCTTCGTCATCGGCGGGCTGACCGGCGTGATGGTCGCCGTCGCACCGTTCGACTGGCAGGCGCACGACACCTATTTCATCGTCGCGCACCTCCATTATGTGCTGATCGGCGGCACGCTGCTGCCGCTGTTCGGCGGGCTTTATTATTACTGGCCGCTGATCACCGGCAAGAAACTGTCCGACCGGCTGGGGCGCATCGCCTTCTGGATCATGTTCGTCGGCGTGAACCTGACCTTCTTCCCGATGCACCTGTCGGGATTGGAAGGGATGCCGCGCCGTGTCTTCACCTATCCGGCCGAACTCAATATCGGCTGGCTGAACCTCGCTTCGACGCTGGGTTCCTATATGTTCGCGGTCGGCGTGCTGGTGCTGGTCGTCGACCTCGCCCTCTCGCCGACGCGGCCGAAATCGCCGCGCAACCCTTGGAACGCGGGCACGCTGGAATGGCTGGCTCATCCGGATGACGAGGATTGGGGCATCCGATCGGTTCCCCTGGTCGAAAGTCGCTATCCGATCTGGGACCAGAAGAATTTCGTCGCGAAGGTGGACGAAGGCCGCTTCTTCCTGCCCGACGCCGAGGAAGGACGGCGCGAGACGATCATCACCTCGGTCCTGGATGCCAAGCCCGTATCGGTGATCCGACTGGGCACCCCCAGCGTCAAGCCGATGCTGACCGCCATTGCGCTGGGCAGCGTATTCATCCTGACCACCTATCACCTCTATATCATGGCGGCGCTGGGCGGCGTGGTGACGCTGGCCTGCATATTATGGTGGCTGTGGGACACCGCCGAAATTCCCGAAAAGCCCGAAAAGCCGATCGGTCATGGTATGAAGCTGCCGCTCTACATCTCCGGCCCGGCGGCGCCCGGATGGTGGGCGATGTTCATCACCATGATGGCGGACGCCACCGCCTTTTCCGGCCTCGTCTTCGGCTATTATTTCTACTGGACCGTCCATCCCGATTTCGGCGCGGGCTTTGACGGGCCGGGCAGCACCGGACCGATGATGGCGCTGGCCCTGTCGCTCGCCAGCTGGGCGGCGACGCTGGCGGCGCGCGAGATGCATGGCTGGGGCTCGGTGACGGCGGCACGCGCGCTGCTGATCGCGGGCGCAGCGACCGCGATCGCCAGCCTGTTCGCCGGGCTCGCCTGCCTGGACGGGCTGGACCCGACCGCCAATGTCTATCCGGCGATCATATGGGTGCTGGTCGTCTGGACGGTGGCCCACGCGGCCGTCGCCGCGATCATGCAGTTCTATACGCTGGCGCGCAGCATCGCGGGGCGGATGAAGCCGACGCATGACGCCGATATCCGCAACATCACTGTCTATGCGCATTTCTTCGCGCTGACCGCGATCGTCACCTATCTGACCGTCGGCCTGTTTCCGGAGACCGGGCTATGAGGCGCTGGCTGAAGCGCGCGCACCGGTTGCGCGTCACCCTGTGGACGCTGATCGTACCGCCGACCGCTTGGGCGGTGCATTTCCTGTTCTCCTATCTCTGGGCCGCGATCAGTTGCGAGAAGATCGGCGAATGGGCGCTCTTCCCCACCGCCTTTGCGATCGGGACGGTCATCGCCCTTGTCGTGATCGTCATGTCCGGCGTGATCGCGTGGCAGCAGTCGCGCACGCCCGGCGACCCGCCCCCGCATAATGAGGGCACCGACATCGACCGCCTGCGCTTCCTGGCCTATTCGACCATGTTGCTGGCCGCCTTGAGCTTCGTCGCGGTAATCTTCACCGCGCTGCCCGTGCTCATGCTGAACGATTGCCGATGAAGCGGGGGGCGTTGACCGTCGGACTGGCGCTGCTGCCCCTGGGCTGGGCGTTAAGCGGCTGGGGCATGACCGGCCATATGGTCGCACATATGATCGCCGTCGCGGTCGCCGCGCCCTGTCTCGCGATCGGGGTACAGGGCACCCGCTTCGATCCCGCCGAGCGCTGGCCGCGCCTCGCCACGCCACTGGCCGCCGCACTGGTCGAGGCGGTGATCGTGTGGGGCTGGCACGTCCCCGCACTGCGTCGCCTGGCGGATCACATGCCCCTGTGGCTGGCAGTGGAACAGGCGAGCTTCCTGGCCGCCGGGCTGCTCCTCTGGGCGGCGGTGCTGGCCCCGCGCCACCATGCGGCGGGGGTGGCGGCGCTGCTCGTGACCTCGATGCACATGACCCTGCTCGGCGCGCTGATCGGCCTGGCCCCGCGCCCGCTCTACACCCATCACGGTACGGAGGCGCTGGCCGACCAGCAGCTGGCGGGGGTCGTAATGCTGCTCGTCGGCGGCATCGCCTATCTGTGCGGCGGGCTCGCTATGCTCGGCCGCCTGCTCCGCACGCCAGAGGAGGCACGCGCATGACGATCCGCATCACATGGAAGCGGGTACTCGCGACGCTGGTCGGGCTGGCGGCGCTCGGGCTGGCGGTGGCCTGGTCGGGCGTGATCAGCCTTGCCGCGTCGAGCGGGCATTGGGCGATCACCGACTGGTTCCTGCACTGGGCGATGCGCAATTCGGTGCGCACCCATGCCGCCTTGACTACGCCCGAGGATCCGGCCGATGCCAGCGGCCTGGTCAGCGCTGCGGGCCATTTCGCCAATGCCTGTGCCGTGTGTCACGGCGCCCCGGGCCAGAAGCCCGCACCGGTGATGCAGGCCGCCACCCCGCCCGCGCCGAACCTGGCGATCAACGCGCGCGAATGGAGCGACAAGCAGCTCTTCTGGATCCTGCAGCATGGCGTGAAATATACCGGCATGCCCGCTTGGGCGGTGCAGGACCGGCCGGACGAAGTGCGGCGCATGGTCGCCTTTGTCCGTCGCCTGCCCGGCATGAGCCCGGCGCAATATCGCGCGCTGGTCGCCCAGGCCTCCCCCGCGATCGACCCCGACAATTGCACCGGATGCCATGGCACCGACGGGGGCGGGCGCGGCAGCCCCGACATCCCGATCCTGGGCGGCCAGAGCCCGGACTATCTGCTTGCCGCGCTGCGGGGCTATGCGAACGGCACCCGGTCGAGCGCGGTCATGCAGCAAGTGGCGATGCGCATGGACCCCGCCGCGATGGAAGCCGCCGCGCGACGCTTCGCGGCCATGCCGGGACTGGGCGCCAAGCCTGCGGGCGATGATGCCGCCGCAAAGATCGTCGAGCGCGGCCTGCCCGACCAGCAACTGCCCGCCTGCGCCAGCTGTCACGCGCCGGGCAAGCCCTATCCGGTCCTTGCCGGACAGCGGGCCAGCTATATCGCCGCGCGCCTGCGCCATTGGCAGGGCGACAAGAACATGGTCGACGCGCGCAAGAGCCACGCGACCATGCCGGTCATCGCGCGCCGTATCCCGAAGGACATGATCGACCCCATTGCCCGCTATCTGGAGGGGAATGCAGGTGCCAAGCGATAGAGGATCCATCCTCCCCGCACGGGGAGGAAGAATCCCCGGTCACGCCATCTTTGCCCAGGCTGGTTCCTCGGGCAGCTGCCCCGGCGGCAGGCAGCGAAAGCCCGGACGCGCTAGCAGGTAACCCTGCATATAGCGGACGCCGAGCGCGCGCAGCGCGTCATATTCACCGATCGTCTCGACCCCCTCGGCGATGACCGCGATGCCCATCTTGTCCGCGATCCGGATGACGCCCTCCACGATCATCCGGCGGGGCATGGCCGTATCGATCCCGCGGATCAGCGCCATGTCGAGCTTGATATAATCGGTCTTCACCCGCGCCAGCAGCGTCAGGCCCGCATGGCCCGCCCCGAAATCGTCGATTGCGGTGCCGAAGCCCATATGGTGATAGGTATCGAGAATGGTCTCCAGATGCTCAGGCTCACCGACGTGCGCCTCTTCCGAAAATTCGAAGATCAGCCGTTCGTGCGGCACGTTGAGCCACCGGGCGGTTGCCAGCGTCTGCTCCAGGCCAGCGAGCGGTGACTGGACGGTGTCGGGAAAGAAGTTGATCGCCAGCCGGGCGTCGGTGTTCAGGATGCCCGCCGCCACCGCGCCTTCGATCGCCATCACCCGGCATTGCGGGTCAAAGGCAAAGCGCGTCTCGGGCGTGACGCGCGCCAGGATATCGGCAGAGCCCTCTCCCTTGGGGCCGCGAACCAGCGCCTCATAGATGACGGCGCGCCCGGTCTCGACGTCCAGAACCGGCTGGAAGGCCATTGCGATCGCAATGGCCGGATGCTCGGGACGAAAGCTGCGATACCCCTGCTGCATGACGATCTCCTTCGCCAAACAGCATAGGAAACAGCCGCTAAAGGCACCTTAATGCGTCATGCAACCGGCACATCTTTGCCGGAAACCGGCAAAATCCTGCCGGACAGGCGATCATCAGGACATGATCGCATCGGAAGCCATTTTTTCACGACCGCCAAGTCGTTGAAAAAATGGTGGGCGCGACAGGGATTGAACCTGTGACCCCACCCGTGTGAAGGGTGTGCTCTACCGCTGAGCTACGCGCCCGGTAACCGGAGGACGGGCCTTTAGGCGGCGATCCGCCGCCTGTCCAGCCCCAATTTTCGGATTTAGTTGACCGAGTCCTTCAGGAGCTTGCCCGGCTTGAACTTGGGCTGCGACGACGCCTTGATGGTCATCGGCTCGCCGGTGCGCGGGTTGCGGCCGGTCGACGCCTTGCGCTTGGAAACCGAGAAGGTGCCGAAGCCGACCAGGCGGACTTCATCGCCCTTTTTCAGAGCGGCGGTGATCGATTCAAACACGGCGTCGACCGCCTTGACCGCATCGCCGCGCGCGAGGCCCGAGGAATCGGCGACGGTAGCGATCAGCTCCTGCTTGTTCATTCCATAACCCCCTATGATTTCAACGATAAGCGACCTGGGACTCGGTGCCGCTCAAATATTAAAGGACCGATAATGACAAGGCTGTCGAAGCTGTCAAACCCCGACATCGATTGAAAACGAGGCGGCACGCAAACAGATGCCGGTTGCAGTTTGATGACAAAGGCCGCCGGTCGCTCGACCGGCGGCCTCTGGCCTGCGACGATCAGTGGTGGCGTTCGCCGCCCACCGCCGGGATCGGTGCGGGCGGCAGCGCCGCCAGCTCGTCCGCATCGGTCCAGTCGATCGCCTCCAGCGGCCCGACCAGCGCCAGGCGAAGCACCTCATCGACATGGGCGACCGGCACGATCTTCAGGCCGTTCAGGATGTTGGCGGGGATATCCGCCAGATCCTTCTCATTCTCCTGCGGGATCAGCACGGTGGTGATGCCGCCACGCAGCGCCGCCAGCAGCTTTTCCTTCAAGCCCCCGATCGGCAGTACGCGGCCGCGCAGCGTCACCTCGCCGGTCATCGCCACATCCTTGCGCACCGCTATGCCGGTCAACGTCGAGACGATCGACGTGACCAGGCCAATGCCCGCCGACGGACCATCCTTGGGCACCGCGCCCTCGGGCAGGTGGATATGAATGTCCTTGCGGTGGAACAGCGACGGCTTGATCCCGAAGCTCGGGCTGCGCGCCTGGACGAAGCTGAAGGCGGCCTGCACCGATTCCTTCATCACATCGCCCAGCTTGCCGGTGGTCTTCACCTGACCCTTGCCCGGCACCGTCACCGATTCGATGGTCAGCAGCTCACCGCCGACTTCGGTCCAGGCGAGGCCCGTGACCGCACCGATCTGGTCCTCCTGCTCGGACAGGCCGTGGCGATATTTCTGCACGCCCGCAAACTCGTGGAGGTTGTCCGGCGTGATCGTGACCGACGTCGCCTTACCCTCCAGGATCTGGCGCAGCGCCTTGCGGGCGAGGCGCGCGATCTCCCGCTCCAGGGTGCGCACGCCCGCCTCGCGGGTGTAGCGCTGGATCAGGGCGCGCAGGCCGTCCTGGGTCAGCGTGAACTCGCCGTCCTTCAGGCCATGCGTCTCGACCTGCTTGGCGATCAGGTGACGCTCGGCGATCTCGACCTTCTCGTCCTCGGTATAGCCCTCCAGACGGATGATCTCCATGCGGTCGAGCAAAGGCTGCGGCAGGTTCAGCGTGTTCGCGGTGCACACGAACATCACGTCCGAGAGGTCGATGTCGATCTCCAGATAGTGATCGTTGAACTTGGCATTCTGTTCGGGGTCGAGCACCTCCAGCAGCGCCGAGGCGGGGTCGCCGCGGAAATCCTGGCCCAGCTTGTCGATCTCGTCGAGCAGGAACAGCGGGTTCGACGTGCCGGCCTTTTTCAGGTTGGTCACGATCTTGCCCGGCAGCGAGCCGATATAGGTGCGACGGTGGCCGCGAATCTCGGCCTCGTCGCGCACGCCGCCCAGCGACTGGCGGATGAACTCGCGCCCGCACGCCTTGGCGATCGACTGGCCCAGCGAGGTCTTGCCGACGCCGGGCGGGCCGACGAGGCACAGGATCGGCCCCTTCAGCTTGTTGGTGCGCGCCTGGACACCAAGATATTCGACGATCCGGTCCTTCACCTTCTCCAGCGCATAATGGTCCTGGTCGAGGATCGCCTGTGCCGCCGCGATGTCCTTCTTGACCTTGGACTTCTTGCCCCAGGGCAGGCCCAGCAGCACGTCCAGATAATTGCGCACGACAGTCGCCTCGGCGCTCATCGGCGCCATGGTCTTCAGCTTCTTGAGCTCGGCGGTCGCCTTGGTGCGCGCCTCCTTCGACAGCTTCAGCGTCGCGATCTTCTGGGTCAGCTCGGCGATCTCGTCGCCATCGCCGTCCTCGCCCTCATTGCCCAGCTCGCGCTGGATCGCCTTGAGCTGTTCGTTGAGATAATATTCGCGCTGCGTCTTCTCCATCTGGCGCTTGACGCGGCTCTTGATCTTCTTCTCGACCTGAAGGACGCCGAGTTCGCCCTCCATCAGGGCATAGGCCATCTCCAGCCGCTTGGCCGGATCGGTCTCCACCAAAAGCGCCTGCTTGTCGGCGACCTTCACCGAGATGTTGGCGGCGACCGCATCGGCAAGTTGCGAGGCATCCTCGATCTCGGCCAGCTGGACCGCCGTCTCGGCCGGCAGCTTGCGGTTGAGCTTGGCGTAATTCTCGAACTGGTCGACCACCGAGCGCATCAGGGCGGCGATCTGCGCCTTCATGTCATGGTCCTGCGCCTCCAGCGCGGCCTCGTCACCATCGACCGGCGTCGCGTCGATCGTGGCGGTCAGGAACGCCCCCGATTCGTCCAGCTCGGACAGGCGACCGCGCGTCTTGCCTTCGACCAGCACGCGCACCGTGCCGTCGGGCAGCTTCAGCAATTGCAGGACGGTGGCGGTCACGCCGATCTCGTACAGATCCTCGCGCGAGGGGTCGTCCTCGGCCGGATCCAACTGAGCCACCAGGAAAATTTCCTTATCCGCTGCCATCGCCGCTTCCAGTGCCGCGACCGATTTGTCGCGGCCGACGAACAAAGGCACGATCATGTGCGGGAAGACGACGATGTCACGCAGCGGAAGGACGGGATAGGACTGGTTCATGCAAACTCCGGTCGGCCCCCAGCGGGGCCTCTTCGCCTCACTATATGGGGAGGGTTGCCGATCCATCAATCACCGGTGCGACGAGGCGATACGGTGCTTGCCAAGTCCGGACAGTTGCGCAACACCATAGCGATGGATCGTATACGAATTGCCGCCGCGCTGCTCGCCTCCTCGCTGCTGTCGGTCACGCCGCTTCCAGCCCAGACGCCCAAGCCCCTGCCCGGCAAGGGTGAGCCGCCGCTGACTGCGCAGACCATGATATCGGGCGGGGTCCGTCCCCCCGAACAGCTCGCGGTGCGTTTCGACAGCGCCGACCTGTCGTTCGAGGTGCTGCCCGATACCGAGGAATTGAACGGCATCGCGGTGCTGGGCTTTACCGCTAAGGCGCCGCTGGCACGGCTGGTGATCGACCTCGACAAGAACCTGCCGGTCAAGGCGATCGCGATCGACGGCAAGGCCCTGTCGCCTGCCCAGTGGAGCAATCCGCAAGGGCAGCTGGTCATCACCCTGCCCCGCCCGCTTCGCACAGGACAGAAGGTCAGCGCCAAGATCACCTATGGCGGCACGCCGCATGTCGCGGTGCGCGCCCCCTGGGATACCGGCGTCGTCTGGGCCAAGACGCCGGACGGCCGCCCCTGGTTCGCGACCACCGACCAGGGCTATGGCTGCGACCTGCTCTGGCCGTGCCTGGACTATCCGATGGGTGAGCCGGGCGTGGTCACGCTCCACATCACGGTGCCCAAGGGGCTGAAGGCGCCGTCCAACGGCGTGCTGCTGGGCGTCGATACGCTGCCCGATGGGCGGACCCGGTGGAACTGGCGGGCGAAGCACCCCAACACCTACGCCATCGCGCTGAACGTCGGGCCCTATGAGGTGGTGCAGGGCAGCTACAAGAGCCGCTTCGGCAATACGATCCCGATGTTCTACTGGTATCTGCCCGGCGAGAAGGAAAAGGCCGAAGGGCTGTTCGCCGAGTTCGCGCCGACGCTGGATTTCTTCGAGTCGACCGTCGGCCCCTTCCCCTTCGGCGACGAAAAGCTCGGCGTGGTCGAAACCCCGCACAAGGGCATGGAGCACCAGACGATCAACGCCTATGGCAATGAATATGCCAAGGCGCCGGAAGGGTTCGACTGGCTGTTTCAGCATGAGTTCAGCCATGAATGGTTCGGCAACCAGCTGACCAATGTCGACTGGGACGATTTCTGGCTGCACGAGGGTTATGGCAGCTATATGCAGCCCTCTTACGGCCGCTGGCGTGAGGGCGAGGCCCGCTATGCGGTGATGATGGACGCGCAGCGCGGGCAGATCGCGAACAAGGCCCCCATCGTCCACGACCGCAGCATGACGGAGCAGGATGTCTATGAAGAGGCCAAGGGCGGTCCCGGCCTCGACATCTATATGAAGGGATCGTGGATGCTGCACACGCTCCACAATCTGATCGGCGACAAGGCCTTCTGGGACGTAACGCGGCTGGCCGTCTATGGGCGGACCGATCCAAAGCCTGGGAATTTCAGCCCTCGCTATGGCTCGACCAAGGAATATGAGGGCTTCGTCAAACAGGTGACGGGCAAGGATTATGGCTGGTTCTTCGACGTCTATCTGCGCCAGGCGGCCCTGCCCGAGATCGTCGAGACGCGGGTCGGCGACCAATTGACGCTGAGCTGGAAGGTGCCGGGGGGCGGGCGTTTCCCGCTGCCGGTCGAAGTGCAGGTCGACGACAAGGTCGAGACCCTGCCGATGACGGACGGCACGGGCACGCTGACCGTGGCGGCGGGCGCGCATGTCGTGGTCGATCCCTGGGCCAAAATCCTGAAGCGCTCGGTCGCGATCGAGCAGTTCCGGGCGTGGAAGGGCGAGCAGGCGGCGAAGAAAAAGACGAACTAAAACACACCCTCCGTTCAGCCTGAGCGAAGTCGAAGGCCAAGGTAATCCCTTCGCCGATCTCCCTTTGGCTACCGCTGTAGCGTGGCCTTCGACTTCGCTCAGGCTGAACGGCTGGGGGGAATTCCTCGACCCTACGGCACCACCGTCACGAACAGATACGCCGCAAAAATCACCAGATGCACCGCACCGCCCAGCACGGTGGTGCGGCCATTGCCCAGCGTCAGCGTGATAGTGAACAGCGACAGGACCAGCAAAGTCATCTCCTTCGCTCCGATCCCCAGCGCCAAGGGCAGGCCGAGCATCAGCGACACGATCGCCACCGCCGGAATGGTCAGCCCGATCGTCGCCAGCGCCGAACCCAGCGCGAGGTTCAGACTGGTCTGGAGCCGGTTCCGCTTGGCCGCGCGGTAGGCCGCCAGGCTCTCCGGCGCCAACACGAGCGCCGCGATCACGACGCCGACGATCGCCAGCGGCAAGCCTGCCCCCAGGATCGCCGCCTCGACGATCCCCGACAGCCCCTTGGCGAGCAGCACCACGCCGACCAGCGCGACCAGCAGCATCCCCAGCGCCGCCCAGGCCGCCGCATTGGTCGGCGGCTCGGCATGGGCGTCGGCGGGCATGTCGTCGTCGGCGGGCAGGAAATAGTCGCGGTGGCGGACCGTCTGCACCATCACGAAGGTCCCGTAGAGAATGACGCTGACCAGCGCGACGAAGATCAGTTGCGACGGCGCATAGGTCGGCCCGGGCGCGGACGAAACGTAATTGGGCAGCACCAGCGACAAGACCACCATGGCGGTCAGCACGTTCAGCGAGGTACTCGCCCCCCGCAACGAGAAGCGCTGCTCGCCATGCGTGACACCGCCCGCCAACAGGCAGAGACCGACGATCCCGTTCAGTATGATCATGATCGCCGCGAACACCGTGTCGCGCGCAAGGCTGGAGGCATCGCCCGCATCGGACAGCATCAGGCTGACGATCAGCGAGACTTCGATCACCGTCACCGCGACCGCCAGGACCAGCGTGCCGAAGGGCTCGCCGACCCGGTGCGCGACGACCTCGGCCTGATGCACGGCGGACAGCACGCATCCGAACAGAATGATCGCCGCGGCAACGACGCCGACCGTCCCCATCCTGTAGAGCGACACCGCAATGGCGATCAGCCCCAATATCGGGAACACCAGGGTCCACCAGGGCATCAACAGACGCTGGAGCAGCGGGCGTTTCTGTCCGGTGGTGACGATGGCGTCGGGCTCGCTCATGGCGGGTCTGGTCTCCTTCTCGGCATGGGGTGATGACATCCCTGTCATGCCAATGCGCCAACCACCCTAGTGGCTCCCGACGCGATCAAATTCGTTGCGACAGGGCAATAACGCCCCTCCCTCCCTCCCTCTCCCATTGGGAGAGGGAGGGAGGCGCGAAGCGGCGGAAGGGTGAGGGCCGTTAAGCGCCCCCCACATTCTCCACCTTGTACCGAAGCCACACCTCACCGCCCGGCAGCACCTCATGATGCGTCAATGCCAGCCCGGCCAGCGGCGCCGACGCCTCTGCATCCTCCTCGCCCGAATGAAACAGGCTCGGCGCTCCCGCCGCGCCGTCGATCGCCGGGCAAAACGCCATGCTGATCTCGTCGATCAACCCGGCGCGCAGGAATTCGCCATTGGCCGTTCCCCCGCCCTCGACCAGCAGGGTCTTCACCCCCAGTTCCTCGGCGAGAATCTCGGGCACGGCGCGCAGGTCGATCCGGTCCTGTCCGGCAAAGATATAGGACACCCCATCGCTTCGCAGTCCGGCCAGATGCGAGTCCGACACTGCCCGGGTCAGCACGACCACGATCGGATCGCCGCCGATATCGCCCCGGCCCCAGACGATCTTGGCCTGTTCGTCCAGCACCACGCCGAACGCGTCGGCCTCGCGGCGGGCGAACCAATGTTCGCGCGGGAAAACCTGGTCGCTGTCGGGATAGTGCTCGCCCTTGGCGAACTCCTGCCCCGTCACCCGCCCGACGATCCACGCATCGCCGCTGAGCCTGTCGTGCAGGTCCTCGAACAAATCGCCGGGCTTGTAGCTGTCGGGGCGCCAGCGGCTTTGCAGGATGCGCCCGTCGAGGCTGCAGATCATGTGGCAGATCATATGGGGCTTCATCGGTGCGTCTCCTATTCGGAGCGGCAACGCGCGGTCACGCAGAGGGTTCGCACGCCTGTTTCATTCCTCCCCTGCAAGGGGAGGTGGCAGGGCGAAGCCTTGACGGAGGGGTATAACCCTCTCGATGGCGTGACACCCCTCCGACCCGCTACGCGCGCCACCTCCCCTTGCAGGGGAGGAAATTCAGCGCCCGCCGACCCGCCGGATCATCGACCAGAAGCGCGGACCGCCTTTAGGCACCGACCATTCCCCGATCAGCTCGAAGCCCAGCCGACCGTAAAGCGCGACATTGCTCCCGGTCGCCGTCTCCAGATAGGCGGGCACGCCGTCGGCATCGCACCGGGCCAGCCCAGCCCGGATCGACGCGCCGCCCAGTCCCTGCCCCTGTCGCGCCGGATCGACACCCGCGATGTGCAGATACCAGAAGGGCTCGGCCGGGAAATGCGCCTCGACCGCATCGCCCAGCCGCATCGCGCGGGGCAGCGATGCCCCCAGCGCGTGGAGCACCGGGATCAGCCGCCGGACAAAGGCCATGGTCGGCACATGCGCCTGCCCCGGCGGACGCCAGAAGGTTCCCGCATCCGCCGCCTGGCTGACCAGCCGCATCCCCACCGCATCTCTGTCGAACAACAAGGCGAACAGACGCGGCAGCCGCTTCGCCCGGTCGGCGGCGTCGGGAAAGATATAGGACATGGCCGGATCGTCGGCAAAGGCGCGGCCCAGCATCGTCGCCACCGCCGCCCGGTCGCCAGCCCCCGCCTCACGGATCGTCACCATGGCATTCCCCATGTGAAAACGGGCGCCTCCCCAGGGGGAAGCGCCCGCTATCAATTCCACCGGATCACGGGGCCGTTCAGGCCGCCGCGCCGTCCGTCTTCTTCGCCTTTTCGGCATAGACGCGGATCGGTTCCTTGCGGCCCTCGACCACGTCCTTGTCGACCATCACCTCGTCGACGCCGTCCATGCCGGGCAGGTCGAACATGGTGTCGAGCAAAATGCCCTCCAGGATCGAACGAAGCCCGCGTGCGCCGGTCTTGCGCTCGATCGCCTTCTTGGCGACCGTGGTCAGCGCATCGTCGGTGAAGTCGAGTTCGACATTCTCCATCTCGAACAGCTTCTGATACTGCTTGACCAAAGCATTCTTCGGCTCGGACAGGATCTTGACCAAAGCCGCGATGTCGAGGTCTTCCAGCGTCGCGATGACCGGCAGACGGCCGACGAATTCGGGGATCAGGCCGAACTTGAGCAGATCCTCCGGCTCGGTCTGGCGCAGATATTCGCCGGTCCGCTTCTCCTCGGGAGCCGCCACATAGGCGCCGAAGCCGATCGACTTACCCTGCAGACGGTCGCCGATGATCTTCTCCAGCCCTGCAAACGCGCCGCCGCAGATGAACAGGATGTTCGTCGTATCGACCTGCAGGAACTCCTGCTGCGGATGCTTGCGGCCACCCTGCGGCGGAACGCTGGCGGTCGTGCCTTCCATCAGCTTCAGCAGCGCCTGCTGAACGCCCTCGCCCGACACGTCGCGGGTGATCGAGGGATTCTCGGCCTTGCGGCTGATCTTGTCGATCTCGTCGATATAGACGATGCCGCGCTGCGCCCGCTCGACATTGTAATCCGACGCCTGGAGCAGCTTGAGGATGATGTTCTCGACATCCTCGCCGACATAACCGGCTTCGGTCAGCGTCGTCGCGTCCGCCATGGTGAACGGCACGTCGAGAATGCGCGCCAGCGTCTGCGCGAGCAGCGTCTTGCCGCAGCCGGTCGGGCCGACGAGCAGGATGTTCGACTTGGCGAGTTCGACGTCGGCGCCCTTCGCGCCGTGGTTCAACCGCTTATAGTGGTTGTGCACCGCGACCGACAGAACGCGCTTGGCCTGTTTCTGCCCGATGACATAATCGTCGAGCACATTGCAGATTTCCTGCGGCGTCGGCACGCCACCATCCTTCTTGGAAACCAGCGCGGACTTGGTCTCCTCACGGATGATGTCGTTGCACAGCTCCACGCACTCGTCGCAAATGAAGACGGTTGGCCCCGCGATCAGCTTGCGCACCTCGTGCTGCGACTTCCCGCAGAACGAGCAATAGAGGGTGCTTTTCGAGTTGCCACCGCTCACCTTGTCCATCAATCACCTCTCGCACCCGATACTGGTGCGCTACCGTTGCCGGGGTGCGCATCGTACCGCACCCCGATAAAGTCACAATCGAAATAAACCGTTCATGCTGAACGACCCGCCTTATGCGGCGGCCGATGCGTCTTCGGCCGGAACCGGACGCTTGTCGAACACCTGATCGATCAGGCCGAACTCCTTGGCTTCCTCCGCGCTCATGAACTTGTCGCGGTCCATCGCGCGCTCGATCTCCTCAAGCGGCTTGCCCGTGTACTTCGCATAGAGCGAGTTCAGGAAATGCCGCATACGCAGGATTTCGCGCGCCTGGATCTCGATATCGGCCGCCATGCCCTGCGCCCCGCCCGAAGGCTGGTGGATCATGATGCGGCTGTTCGTCGTCGCAAAGCGCATGCCCGGTTCACCGGCGGCCAGCAGGAAGCTGCCCATCGAGGCGGCCTGGCCGATGCACAGCGTGCCGACGCGCGGACGGATATACTGCATCGTGTCATGGATCGCCATGCCCGCCGTGACGACACCGCCCGGCGAGTTGATGTACATGTAGATGTCCTTCTTCGGATTTTCCGACTCAAGGAACAGCAACTGCGCGCAGATCAGCGAGGCCATGCCGTCCTCGACACCGCCGGTGACGAAGATGATGCGCTCGCGGAGCAGGCGGCTGAAGATATCGAACGACCGTTCGCCGCGGTTCGACTGTTCGATGACGATCGGAACCAGCCCGGCCTGCGTCTGCCGAAGCCCGACGCCAGCATGCGCCAGCGGGCTCGCGAAATCGCCGGTCTCGAACGGATTGTGCATGGAATTCTCTCTTATGCCCAGAAGAGCCCCTATGTCGCGTGATGCCCGCGCATATTCAAGCCCCGGCAACATCCAAGGATGCTGCCGTGCAGCGTTTATCCCGTTCAGGGGTGAAAATCCGATTAGCGGTCATTCCCCGGCGCGGGCAGCGCCAGATAGGCCAGCCGCCGAACCTCCTGTCGCCCGCGCACGACGGTGTCGAGGATCAGCCCGGTGAACAGATTAAGCCCGGCCAGCAGCATCAGCCCCGTCGACAGGATCGCAGTCGGGAAGCGCGGCACCTGGTGCGTTTCCAGATAGGTAAAGATCAACGGCACCGCGAGCAGCACGGCCAGCGCGGCGAACAGGCCCGCAATCGCCCCGAAGAACCACAACGGACGCTCGATCCGATAGAGCTTGATGATGGTCCGCAGGATGCGCCAGCCGTCCGAATAGGTGCTCAGCTTCGACGTCGACCCCTCGGGCCGCGCATAATAGGGCGTCGCGATCTCGGCACAGGGCATTTTGAGTTCGAGCGCATGGACGCTGATCTCGGTCTCGATCTCGAAGCCGACCGACAGGACCGGGAAGCTCTTCACGAAACGGCGCGAAAAGACGCGGTAGCCCGACAGGATATCGGTGAAGCTGCGCCCGAACAGCTTGGCGAGCATCCCCGTCAGCATCGCATTGCCGAACCGGTGGCCACGGCGATAGGCGAGTTCCGCCTCGCTCACCCGCTGGCCGACCACCATGTCGAGCTGTTCCTCGACCATGCGGGCGACGAGCGCGGGCGCGGACGCCGCGTCATAGGTCGCGTCGCCATCGGCCATGACATAGATGTCGGCGTCGATATCGGCGAACATCCGGCGGACGACCGCGCCCTTGCCCTGGATCCGCTCCGACCGGACGACCGCCCCCGCCGCCCGCGCGACCTCCATCGTGCGGTCGCGGCTGTTATTATCATAGACATGGATGGTCGCGGTCGGCAGCGCCGCCTGGAACCCGGCAATCGTCTGTGCGATCGCGGCTTCCTCGTTATAGCACGGTAACAGCACCGCGATCCGTGGCGCGGCCCCCTGGTGATCCATCATTCTTCCCTCGTGGGGCCATAGCTGCGGCCCATTGGCGGTGCCTTCTATGGAGGATCGCGGGGTAAAGCGAGAGACCCCATGGCCGATGCGGGACGAAAGCGGTCGCGCGCGACCTTGCTCCCGGATCAGTCGCCATCCTAGGCTCAGGGGATGCAGGATACCAAGCGGCACCCGCCGGGATCATCACGATGGCCGATATGGCCGATGGGCGGCGCGATACTGCTGGGCGCCGCGCTGCTCGCCTGGGTCGCGATCGCCAACGGTTTTCCGTTGGTCTTCGCCGATTCGGGGACCTATTTCCGCATTCCGCTGGAGCTGTATTTCCCGACCGATCGACCGGCCATCTATGGCCTGGCCATCGGGCTGCCCCTGATGATCGCGGGGCCCTGGGGCATCGTGGCGATCCAGGCGATCGGGGCCACGCTGATTGTAGCGATGACGCTTGGCATCGTCGGGCGCCGCCTGCAGCCGGTCGAATTGCTCGCGACCTGTGCCTTTCTGGCGCTGGGAAGCAGCCTGCCCTGGTTCGTCGGGCAGATCATGCCCGATCTCGCCACCGGCTTCGTGCCGCTCGTCCTGTTCGCCCTGCTCGCCAGTCCCGCCGCCCTCTGGCAACGGGCCGGACTGACCCTGGTGCTGACGGCGCTGATCGCAGTGCATCTCAGCCATGTCCCGCTGGTGACGGGGCTGTTGGGTCTGGCGGTAGTGGCAATGCTGGCGAAGGGCATGGCCGCACGCGCGGTGCTGCGGCGGGCCCTGCCGCCCGCCCTCGCCATTCTGCTTGCCCTGTTCGGGCTCAGCACGCTGAACCGCGCAGCCGGCTATGATTTCAAGCCCGCCCTGTCGTCCGACATGTTCCTGGTCGGGCGGCTGTTCGACGGCCATCTCGCCCAGCCGGCCCTGGCGCGGCTCTGCCAGACGCAGGCGATGGCGCATTGCGCGGTCCGCCCGCTGGTCGACGATCCGACGATCGCCAAGCCGGGCCAGGCCTATCTCTGGGACGCGCGCTCGCCGCTGGGCGCGATGCTCCACCGCGACCGGCCGGGGACCATCGCCGAGCAGCGGCGGATCATCGCCGCGGTCCTGCACGACGATCCCGCCGGTGTCGCGGCACTGGCCTGGCACGGCTTTACCGAGCAGCTGGTCACCCTCCGCAAAGGCGTGCTGCCCCCCTATCCGGCCGAGATGCAGGTCTCGCGCATCCTGTCCACGCGGATGCCGCACGCTTTCCAGGCCTTTGCCCATTCGCGCCAGCAGCGCGGGACACTCGACGCACTGAAATTCGCGCCAGACGTGGCGGTCGCGGTTCTAGTCGTGCTGCTGCTTCCGCCGATGCTGTTCTGGGCGGCGCGCAGGCGGGATTGGCGCGTGCTGGGGCTGGCCGGGCTCGTCGTTGCGACGGTCTTGCTCAATGCGGCGATCACCGGCGATCTGTCCGGGCCGGATGACCGCTATCAGAGCCGGGTGCTGTGGCTGCTCCCCCTGCTCGCCGCCTGTTTTATCGTTGCGTGGCGGCAAAGGCCAAGGTCGATCGCTGGGTAGCATCGCGCATCGCTCCCCTGGATAGGGGAGAGAGTTAGCGGAGCTTGCCAGCGTGCTGGCTAGCGTAGCTTGGGTGAGGGGTCGAGCGAGCCTCCGGCTCGCGCGCTCTTCGAGCGCTCACCCCTCACCCAGCTCCGACTAAGGCCTTTGCTCTCGCAAAGACCAAGTCTGCGGAACCCTCTCCCCTCAGAGAGGGGCGAGGGAGGATATGGCGATCCGATAAAATTGTCAGGATCAAACGACAAAAGGGCGACCGCTCGCGCGGCCGCCCTTTCCGTTCGTCACGAGCCGAAGCCCGGCGACGCCGACCTTATTCGGTCGGCGCGGCCTTCTTGGCACGCGGCTTCTTGGCAGGCGCGGCCTCGGCGGCTTCCGCCTCGCCCTCGGCCGGAGCAGCGGCCTTCTTGGCGCGCGGCTTCTTCGCCGGAGCAGCTTCCTCGGTCTCGGCAGGCGCTTCCGCCTCTGCCTCGGCCGGAGCCGCCTTCTTGGCGCGGGTCGTCTTGGCCTTCGGAGCCTCCTCGGTTGCCGCATCCTCGGTCACGTCATCGGCCTTCTTGGCCTTCGCCTTGGCGGGCTTCTTCGCGCCATGGTCATGATCATGGTCGTGGTCATGATTGTGGACGTGCGTGCCGGTCGCGAAACCGTCCTCGCTCTCGATCGCGGCTTCCAGCTCCTCGCGGGTGGTCTCGCGGTCGGTGATCTCGGCCTTGCCGAACAGGAAGTCGACGACCTTGTCCTCATAGAGCGGGGCGCGCAGCTGGGCGGCGGCCATCGGCTCCTGCTGGACATACTGGATGAAGCGCTGACGATCTTCCGGACCGTACTGCTGCGCGGCCTGCGCGATCAGGCGGTTCATTTCCTGTGCGGTCACTTCGACGCCGTTGGCCTGACCGATCTCCGAGAGGAGCAGGCCCAGACGGACGCGGCGCTCGGCGATCTTCTTATAATCGTCGCGCTCCTTCTCCATCTCGGCCTTGGCGGCCTCGGGGTCTTCCTCATGGGTCGCTTCATGCTCGAGCTGCGCCCAGATCTGCGAGAACTCGGCCTCGACCATCGACGGCGGCACTTCGAAGTCATGACCATCGGCCAGCTGGTCGAGCAGCTTGCGCTTCATGTAGGTGCGGGTCAGGCCGTTATGCTCCTGCTCGATCTGCCCCTTCAGCAGGCCGCGCAGCTGCTCCAGGCTCTCGAGGCCCAGATTCTTCGCCATCTCGTCATCGACCTTGGCTTCGCCGGCGGTCTTCACCGACTTGATCACCAGGTCGAAGGTCGCGGGCTGACCGGCCAGGTCCTTGGCGGGATAGTCCTCGGGGAAGGTGACCGAGATCTGCTTCTCTTCACCGGCCTTCACGCCGACCAGCTGCTCCTCGAAACCGGGGATCAGGCGACCGCCGCCGATCTCGACGGCCATGTCCTCGCCCGAACCGCCCTCGAAGGCGACGCCGTCCATGGTCTTGCCGACAAAGTCGACGGTGACCTGGTCGCCGTCCGCGGCGGCCTTGTCGCCCGCATCGTCCCAGCGCTTCTGCTGGTCGGCGAACTTCTGCAGCTGCTCGTCCACCGCCTCGTCGGCGACCGGCACGGTCAGGCGCTCAAGCTTCAGCGCGTCGATCGCAGGCGTCGGGACGGACGGCAGCACCTCGAGCGTGACGGTCAGCTTGGCATCCTGGCCCTGCTCATAACCCTCGGCCAGTTCGACCTGCGGCTGCATCGCGGGGCGAAGGCCCTGCTCGGCGATCAGCGACTGGACGCCTTCCTGCAGCGCGGTGTTCAGCGCGTCCTGCAGCAGCGCCGGGCCGTGCATCTTGCGAACCAGATTCGCGGGCACCTTGCCGGGACGGAAGCCGGGCATCTTCATCTGCGGAGCGATGCGCTTCAGCTCGGCATCGACCTTGCCCTCGATGTCCTGGGCAGTGATGGTGAGCGTGTAGGCGCGCTTCAGCCCCTCGTTCAGCGTCTCGACAGTCTGCATCTAAAGGCCTTCAATCTGGAGAAATTCCGTGTGGCTGTCGCCCCGTTTTGACCGGGGACTGGTGCGGGCGAAGGGACTCGAACCCCCACATCTCACGATACTGGAACCTAAATCCAGCGCGTCTACCAGTTCCGCCACGCCCGCACGAGGACACCGCCGATGGGCGCGCGTCTATATCACCATGGGCGGCCTGCACAAGGGACAACAGGCAACATCGGCGTGTCCGGTGCGTTTATGCCCTTCCTACCCCGACAGGAGAGCGAGAATGGCCACCCAGCCCCCGCCCGAAAGCCCGCAGCCGACCCAGCCCGCGCAGCCCGACGCGCCCCCGCCCGAAATTGTGCCGCCCGGTCCCGATATCGACCAGCCTGCCCCCGGCGTCGGTCCGGGTGATCCGGGTACGCAACAGCCCTTGCAGATTTGAGGAAGACGATGGCGACGAATCCCGAAAACCATCCCGACAGCCCGCCCAGCGAGGCGCCGGAGAACAACCCCGACAGCCCGCCGCGAGAGGATGAGCGGAGCGATATCGAGCAGGCGGTCGAGGCACGGTCCGATGCGGTCAAGCGTGGTGAAGGCGGCGAGGAGCCGGTGACGTTTACCGATACCGGGGAGCATGACGGCGTCGGCGGGACCGGCGGTGTCGTGCGGAACCAGGATCTGGACGCGCAATAACAGGGCGCCAGTCTCGGTGAGACACCTTTGCCCTCCCCCATGCGGGAGGGGAGACGCTTGCGGGAAGGCGAGAAGATTATCGAAGGCCGTTCGCTAGATTCGAACCTCACGACAGCGCATGTCGCTCGCCAAGGGCACGCCCCTCCCGCAGGCGGGAGGGGATGGGGGAGGGAAAGCCACAGGCGATGCCCTCTGCGAGGCTCCCTACCCTCCCCCCGGCCCCCTCCCGCTTGCGGGAGGGGGAGCAATACATCACCCCGCCAAAGCCTTCTTCAGCAGGTCGTTGACCACCGCCGGGTTGGCCTTGCCACCCATCGCCTTCATCGTCTGCCCGACGAAGAAGCCGAACAGCGCTTCCTTTCCAGCGCGATACTGACCCAGCTGGTTCGGATTTTTTTCCAGAACCTCGGCGATCACCGCCTCGATTGCGCCGGTATCGCTCGTCTGCTTGAGCCCACGCTCCTCGACGATCTTGCTCGGGCCGTCACCCGTCTCCAGCATGATCTCGAACACCTGCTTGGACAGGCTGCCCGACAGCGTGCCGTCGGCGACCAGCGCCAGCAACTCGGCCGCCTGCGCAGGCGACACCGGGCTCTCGGTAATGTCCTTGTCGAGCCGGTTGAGCGCACCGAACAGCTCGGCCGCGACCCAGTTGGCCGCCTGGGCCGGCTTGGCGCTCGTGCCTTCCAGCGCCTCCAGCAGCCCGTCGAACCAACGCGCCGTCTCGACCTCGGCGGTCAGCACGCCCGCATTATACGGGGTCAGCCCCAGCGCCTCATAGCGACGACGCTTGGCGTCGGGCAGTTCGGGCAGGCTGGCGCGGCATTCCTCGACGAACGCGTCGGTCAGTTCCAGCGGCAGCAAATCGGGATCGGGGAAGTAGCGGTAATCATGCGCATCTTCCTTCGACCGCATCGAGCGCGTGGTGCCGCTCTCGACATTGAAGAGGCGGGTTTCCTGGACGATCTTGCCGCCATCCTCCAGCACCGCGACCTGGCGCTTGGCCTCATATTCGATCGCGGCCATGACGAAGCGGACCGAGTTGACGTTCTTCGTCTCGGTACGCGTGCCGAATTCATCGCCGGGCTTGCGGACCGACACGTTCACGTCGGCGCGCATCGACCCTTCTTCCATATTGCCGTCGCAGCTGCCCACGTACCGTAGGATCGCGCGCAGCTTGCGCAGATAAGCCCCTGCTTCGGCGGGCGAACGCATGTCGGGGCGGCTGACGATCTCCATCAGCGCCACGCCCGAACGGTTGAGGTCGACATAGGAGCGGGTCGGATGCTGATCGTGCATCAGCTTGCCCGCATCCTGCTCGACATGGATGCGCTCGACGCCGATCGACTTGGTCGGGCCGTCGGGGTTCTTCTCGTCCAGGCTGATCTCGATCGCGCCCTCACCCACCAGCGGGTGGTAGAGCTGGCTGATCTGATAGCCCTGCGGCAGATCGGCGTAGAAGTAATTCTTCCGGTCGAAGCGCGACCATTTGTTGATCTGCGCGTCGATCGCCATGCCGGTGCGCACCGCCTGGCGGATGCACTCCATGTTCGGCACGGGCAGCATGCCGGGCATCGCGGCGTCGACCAGCGACACCTGCGTGTTCGGCTCCGCACCGAAGGCGGTCGCCGCGCCGGAAAACAGCTTGGCGTTGGAGGTGACCTGGGCATGGACTTCCAGGCCGATCACGACCTCCCATTCTCCGCTCGCGCCCTGGATGCGATATTCGCTCATGTTCGATCTCGATGATGAAGATAGTTGATCGCCGTCAGGACGGCGTTGCTGCCCAGCAGGGCGACGATCCAGCAGGTCGACAGGATGCGCAGGACCGACGTCTCGAAACCGAGATGCCGCGCCTCCCGCAACCCGATATAGGCCGCGCCCGCGCCTAGCACGAGGAACAGGGCGCCCAGCCGGATCTCGCCGCGCAGGATCACGCTGTTGCCGACGCACAGGCACAGGATGAAGCCCGCCACACCCAGGAAGAACCGCGCCAGCGTGTGATGGTCGAAGGGCTGGCTTTCCATATGGCTCAGCGATACGCCGACATAGGCGCTCAGGATCGCCCCGAACGCGACGTTCAGGGCGCCCTGCGCCTCCCGCAACACGGCGATGTTGCGGGCCGTGAAGGCGCGGTCGCTTACCACCAGGCCTGCGGACGGGCGGTGAAGCCCGCGCGGTGCTCGATGGCCAGCCCGGCGTTCAGCACGCCCTGCTCGTCCAGCGGCTTGCCGATGATCTGCAGGCCGAGCGGCAGCCCGTCCTTGTCCAGACCACCCGGCACCGACATGGCGGGCAGCCCGGCCAGCGAGGCGGGCACCGTGAACACGTCGTTGAGGTACATGGCCAGCGGATCGGCCTGCTTCTCGCCCAGCGCGAACGCCGCCGAGGGCGCGGTCGGGGTGAGCAGCACGTCGCACTGCTCGAACGCGCGCTCGAAATCTCGGGCGATCAGCGTGCGGACCTTCTGCGCCTGGGTGTAATAGGCGTCGTAGAAGCCCGCCGACAGCACATAGGTGCCGATCAGGATGCGGCGCTTCACCTCGTCGCCGAAACCGGCCGCGCGGGTGGCGGCGTACATGTCCTGAAGCCCCGCCCCTTCGGGCAGGTCGCGCAGGCCGTAGCGCACGCCGTCATAGCGGGCGAGGTTGGACGACGCCTCGGCCGGTGCGATGATGTAGTAAGCAGGCAGCGCATATTTGGTATGCGGCAGCGAGACCTCGACGATCTCGGCGCCTGCATCGCCCAGCCAGTCGATGCCCTGCTGCCACAGCGCCTCGATCTCGGCGGGCATGCCGTCGACCCGGTATTCCTTGGGCACGCCGATGCGCTTGCCCTTCAGGTCCGCCGACAGCGCGGCTTCCCAGTTCGGCACGTCGAGCTTCAGCGAGGTCGCGTCCTTGGCGTCGAAGCCCGCCATCGCCTCCAGCATGATCGCGCAATCGCGTACATCGCGCGCCATCGGCCCCGCCTGGTCGAGCGAGGAGGCGAAGGCGATCGTGCCCCAGCGCGAGCAGCGGCCATAGGTCGGCTTGATGCCCGAAATGCCGGTAAAGGCGGCGGGCTGGCGGATCGAGCCGCCGGTGTCGGTGCCGGTCGCGCCCGGCGCCAGCCCCGCCGACACCGCCGTCGACGAACCGCCCGACGACCCGCCGGGGGCGAGCGCGGCGGTGTCGTTCGGGCGACGCCAGGGCGAGATGACGTTGCCGAAGGCGCTGGTCTCGTTGGACGAGCCCATGGCGAACTGGTCGAGGTTCAGCTTGCCGAGCATCCCTGCGCCCGCATTCCACAGATTCTGCGAAACGGTGGACTCATAGGGCGGCACGAAGCCTTCCAGGATCCTGCTGGCGGCGGTGGTCGCGACGCCCTTGGTCGCGAACAGATCCTTCATGCCGATCGGCACGCCCGCCAGCGGCTTGAGCGTCTCGCCCGCCGCGCGCGCCGCGTCGGCCGCGTCGGCGGCGGCGAGCGCATGGTCGGGGGTTTCGACCAGGAAGGCGTTGAGCGCACGGGCGCCTGCGACCTTGGCGTTGAAGGCCTCGACGACTTCGCGCGCCTTGAACTGGCCGTCGCGCACGCCGTCGCGGATGGCGGCGATGCCGAGTGTGGTCAGGTCGGTCATGACGCGAGGTTTCCCTTGGGGATGGAGATCCCGGCCTTCGCCGGGATGATCGAAAGATGCCCGGTCCCGGTCATCATTCGATCACCTTGGGCACCGTGAAGAAGCCATGTTCGGCCTGCGGCGCGTTCTGCATGAGGAGGTCGCGGATGCCGCCGTCATTGACGACGTCGTCGCGCAGGCGAAGCTGGTTGGCGATCACCGCGGTCATCGGCTCGATACCTTGGGTATCGACCTCGCCCAGCTGCTCGATCCAGCCCAGGATATTCCCCAGTTCGGGGGCGAGGCGCGTCGCGTCCTCCTCGGTGATCGCGATGCGGGCAAGGCTCGCGATCTTCTTCACGGTTGCGGTATCTACGGACATGGATTTGCGGCTAGCATCGCCGCGCGGCTTCGCGCAACGCTTTTGCCGTCTCGGCGATTGCAATGGGGGCAAGTGGGGCATCATGGATAGCAATTGCGGCTCGCCCAATTTTGCTGCACCGCACAACGGAGTGATGATTTGGCGCGCAAATTCCTCTATGTCGTGGCGGCGCTCATCGTGCTGACGATCGCGGCCGCCTTTGCCTATCGGATGTTCGGCAACCAGTTGCTGCGCTGGTCCACCGTGCCCAGCGAATCGTTCCGCGCGCAGGCCGCGCCCCCGGCCGAACTCTACAAACGGCGCGTGATGTGGCTCGCGCGGCCGGACATTCCGAACAACCCGGCGCTGTGGACGCCGACCGGCTATACGCCCGGCCAGCCGGGCCAGGGCGCGGCGGTGTTCTTCATCCACCCCACCTCCTACATCAACAAGGCGCACTGGAACGCGCCGATCGACGATCCCGAGACCAATACCCGCGCCGAGCTGTTCCTGCGCGGCCAGGCGAGTGCGTTCAACGGAGCGGGCGACATCTGGGCGCCGCGCTATCGCCAGGCGACGTTCGGCGCCTTCCTGACCAGCGTCGCGGATGCCGAGCGCGCGCTCGACCTGGCGTACCGCGATGTGGACGCGGCCTTCACCGCCTTTCTGGAACAGGTCGATCCCAAACGCCCGTTGATCCTGGCGGGGCATAGCCAGGGCGCGCTGCACCTCTCGCGGCTGCTGACCGACCGGGTGGCGAAGGACCCCGCGCTGAAACGCCGGATCGTCGCGGCCTATGTCGTCGGATGGCCGATCTCGCTGACCGCCGACCTGCCCGCCATGGGCTTGCCGGCCTGCGCGCGCGCCGAGCAGACCGGCTGCATCCTCAGCTGGCAGAGCTTCGGCGAGCCCGCCGACCCGTCGCTGATCCTCGACGTGTTCGACAAGACCAACGGCTATACCGGGGCACCGCGCAAGGACACTCAGATGCTGTGCACCAACCCGCTGACCGGCACGCCGGACATCGCGGCCCCCGCGACCGCCAATCTGGGCACGCTCTTCCCTTCCGCCGATCTGAAGACCGCCGCCATCGCGGCGGGCAAGGTGCCCGCGAAGTGCGAAGGGCGCGGTATCCTGACCATCGGCGAAGGGCCGAGCGTCGGCCCCTATGTGCTGCCGGGCAACAACTACCACGTCTATGACTATAGCCTGTTCTGGGCGAATGTCCGCGCCGATGCGGAGCGCCGTTTGAAAGCCTTTCGATGAGCCTGATCACCACCGACCGTACCGAATTCCACAACGTCCTCCCCTCGGGCGGTCGGCTGATCGGGCTGGACGTCGGCACCAAGACCGTGGGCACCGCGCTGTGCGACGCCGGGTGGAGCTTCGCCAGCCCAGCCACCCTGATCCGCCGGACCAAGTTCACCAAGGACAAGGAACTGCTGATCGCGATGATCGCGCAGCAGGGGTGCAAGGGCCTGGTCATCGGCCTGCCCCTCAACCTGGACGGCAGCGAGAGTCCGCGCTCGCAATCCACCCGCGCCTTTGCCCGCAACTGCGCCGATCTCGGCCCCATATTGCTGTGGGACGAACGCTGGTCGACGGTCGCGGTCGAACGCACGATGATCGAACAGGACATGAGCCGCGCCAAGCGCGCCGAGCGGATCGACAATCTGGCCGCCGCACACATCCTGCAGGCCGCGATCGACGCGCTGGTGATGGCGTAGATCGGGCTCCGTCAAACCAGGCCGGATCGACATTCAGCCATGCCCATTCTTCCCTCCCCCTCATCAAGGGGAGAGGGTTGCGCAGACTTGGTCTTTGCGTAGCAAAGGCTTAGTCGGAGCTGGGTGAGGGCTCGCTCGCCCCCTAACCCAAGCTGCGCTAGCCAGCACGCTTCGCTAACCCTCTGCCCTGTCCAGGGGAGGGGGAAGAACGATGCGTTATGAATGTCGATCGGCCCTAGGACGTTCCAGATTGGGAGGCGCGGGTCGATGGGCCTGCCCGCACCGCTTGCCGCCATGGGCCGGGTGCGGCACATCCTGGCCCATGACCCCGGATCGCCCCGCCGTCCCGCCGCGCCCCCGCTCCTTGGGCCATCGCCTCCTGGGCCAGCCGTCCCTGTGGACGGGTGCGATGCTGGCGATCGTCTATGTCACGCTGGTCGAGGCCATGGTCTGGGCCATGCAATTGCGCGGGCCCTGGTATGACGAGTTCTACACGCTCTACGTCACCCGGCCGGGCCTGCCCCTGCACTATGCGTTCGACCGCTGGCTGGCGGACAATCATCCGCCGCTCTTCTACGCACTCGCCCATGCCACCACCTGGCTGGGCCCGACGATCGAGGAGCGCCGCGCGGTCAACCTCTTCATCCTGGCCGCCGCCGCGATCCAGCTCGCCTGGTGGCTGATCCCGCAGGGACTGCGGCGGATCGGCTGGGTCTATGTCATGGCCCTTGCCTGCGCCTGGCCCGCGATCGACCGCGCGGCGGAGCTGCGTTCCAACTATCTCGCCTTCGCCTCCGCCGCCGTCGCGGTCGCCGCGCTGATCGCCTTCGGTCGGGGCTATCGCGCGCATCGCCGGGCGGAATGGGCGATGCTGACCCTCGCCCTGCTGATCGCGTTCAACGTCCATCTGGCCGCCAGCATCGTGGTGGGCTCGCTCGCCGCCACGATGATCCTGCGCCGCCTGCTCGCCCGCGACATGGGCAGCGCGCTCCGGCTGCTCGCGGCCGCGACGCTGGCCGGTATCCCGATGCTCATCAACATCCTCGGGTCGTTCGGGCGGATCGAGGCCAATACCCGCAATTTCTGGATCCAGGGCGGCTTCAACGCCGCGCGCTGGGCGATCGAAACCGAGGTCGAGCGTGCGCTGACCGCCAATCCAGCGATCACCCTCCTGGCGGCGATCGGCTTCGCCCTGCTCGCCCATCAAAGCTGGCGCGCCCGTCGCCTCGCCCCGAAAGCCGATCTGGCGGTGACGCTGGGTGTCGGCTTGGTCATCGGTTGCACGGTGATGATCGCCATCCATCTGTGGCGGCCCTTCATCATCGGCCGCTATCTGGTGACGCTGCACCCGGTCTTCGCAATGATCATGGCGCTGGGTGTCGCGGCCTTGCTCGACCGGATTCGTCCCCTATTCGCGGTCCTGGTGTCGGCCGCCATGGCCTTGGCGGCATTGTCGGCGATCCGGACGAACATGGCACAGACCTGGGTCCAGGCGAGCTGGTACGGCACCGGCGGAGCCATTGCGGCGATCCGGCAGCGCTGCCCCTCGACGCGGGTCCATATCGACTGGACGGGCAATCTGTCGACCATGGCCGCCCCGCCCTTCGAGAATCGGGCCGTCTTTCCCTTCGCCTATGACATCGTCGCCAGGCATTTCGGCTTTCCTCTTACCCCGGAAAGCGACCATTTCATGCCGCACGACTGCCCGACACTGTTCTGGACCGAGCATATCGCGGGCCAGTCGGGCAACAGGGACAGCCTGGTCGCCGCCCTGCGGGCGAAGGGCTTTCCCATCGGCCCCGCCAAGCTGGTGCGGATCGGCAACGGCTATATCCTGATCACCAGCCCGACGCGCTGAACCTGTCGCGCAGACGAGCCTTGCCGAACGCCGCCGCGCCCGCTACCCGGCGGCTTTAATGCAGACATCGGATCATCGCCCCGGCACGCTCATTCAGGGTGGCGCCGTTTTCCCGCACCGGCATCTGACCGGAATCGACGGCCTTCAACCGCATGAGATCATGTTCCTGCTCGACGAGGCGGAACATTGGCTCGATCGCGGCGCGACCGACACGCCCGACACCAGGCTGGCGGGCCTGACCCAGATCAACGCCTTTTTCGAGAACTCGACGCGGACGCTCCTGTCGTTCGAGATTGCAGGGAAACGCCTGGGCGCGGACGTGGTCAACATGCACGCCGCCCAGTCGAGCGTGAAGAAGGGCGAGACGCTGATCGACACGGCGATGACGCTGAACGCGATGCGCGCCGACGTCATCGTCATCCGCCACATGGCGAGCGGAGCCGTCCGCCTGATCGCCGACAAGGTCGACTGTCCCGTCCTGAACGCAGGCGACGGGCGGCACGAGCATCCGACCCAGGCGCTGCTCGACATGCTGACCATCCGCCGCCGCCGAGGCAGCGTGGCGGGGCAGAAGGTCGTCATCTGCGGCGACATATTGCACAGCCGGGTCGCGCGCTCGGACATCCTCGCGCTCACCGCGCTGGCGGCCGAGGTGCGGGTGTGTGCGCCCTCCACGCTGATGCCCAAGGGCATTGAGCGCATGTTCGTCACCCCCTTCACCGATTTCGACGAAGCGATCGAGGATGCCGATGTCGTCATGATGCTGCGCGTCCAGAATGAACGGATGGCGGGCGGCTATATTCCCTCCACCCGCGAATACCGCCTGCGCTACGGCCTTACGCCTGAACGCCTCAAGCGCGCCAAACCGGGTGCGCTGGTCATGCATCCCGGCCCGATGAACCGCGGGGTCGAGATCGACTCGGAGGTGGCGGACGGCCCGCAATCGGCGATCACCGAGCAGGTGGCGATGGGCGTCGCGGTCCGCATGGCCTGTCTGGACGTGCTGACCCGCCGAGCCCGCAAGCTGGAGGGCTGGGCATGAGCGTCACCGCCTTCACCAACGCCGTGCTGGTCTGCCCGGTTGGCGGCGAGACCAGGGGCCAGGCTTTGCTGGTCGAGGACGGAGTCATCACCGGCACCGGAAACGTGCCCGATGGCGCGACCGTGATCGACTGCGGCGGCAAGATGCTCGCCCCCGGCATCGTCGATCTGGGCGTCTTCAAGGTCGACAATGCCGCCTTCCGCGCGGGCGGGATCGTGCGCATCGGCCTGATGCCCGACCAGTCACCGGTGCTCGACGATCCGGGCGTGGTGCAGCGTGCCGCACTGATCGGACGGCCCGACCTCTGGATTCACCCCATCGCGGCGGCGACCCGCTCGCTGGCGGGCACCGACCTGGCGGAGATGGCGGTGTGCGTGTCGGCCGGGGCCAGGGCGGTGGGCACCGGGCGCGGCTGGATCGCCGATTCGGGCGTGATGCACCGCGTGCTGGCCTATGCCGGCGATCTGGGCCTGACCGTCATCGTCCATGCCGAGGATGGCGGCCTGACCGCCGATGCGGTCGCGACCGAAGGCGAGACGGCGAGCCGCCTGGGCCTGCCCTCCGCGCCTGCCATCGCCGAAGCGCTGGCGATCGCGCGCGACCTGATGCTGGCCGAGGAGACGGGCGCGAAGCTGCACATCCGCCAAGTCACGACGGCGGCGGGCTTCGACTTGATCCGCGCGGCCAAGCGGCGCGGCGTGAAGGTGACGTGCGGCATCACGCCCGCGCATCTCCACCTGTCCGACATCGCGATCACCGATTTCCGCACCTTTGCTCGCCTCTCGCCCCCTCTGCGCGACGAAAGCGACCGGCAGGCGGCGCTGGCGGCGGTGGCGGACGGGACGGTCGACGTCATCGGATCGGGCCACGACCCGCACGGGCCGGAGTCCAAGCGTCTGCCCTTCGTCGATGCCGAAGCGGGCATGGCGGGGGCGGAGACGCTCCTGCCGCTCGCGCTGATGCTGGTGCGGGACGAGCGGATCACCCTGCCCCGGCTGTTCACCATGCTGGCGAGCAATCCTGCGAAGGTGCTGGGCCTCGACACCGGCACGCTGGAGCCGGGCAAGCCCGCCGACCTGATGCTGTTCGATGCAGAGACGCCGTGGATGGTCTCGGGCGACGCCTTCGCCTCGGCAGGCAATACGCCGTTCGACGGCTTCCCCGTCCAGGGCCGCGCGCTGCGCCTGTGGAAGGCCGGGCGGGAAATCGCCTGACTTAATCCTCCCCATCTCTGATGGGGAGGGGGACCGCGCCCGCGGGGCGTGGTGGTGGGGCCGGCAACGCCAGCGAGGGACCCTGCCTCTCCACCACCGGGCTCACGTCCGGCGGTCCCCATCCCCAAGCCGAGCTTGGGGAGGAATAAAAAAGCCCTCCCCGAGGCGTCTCGGGGAGGGCTTTTTGTTTAACCGCTATCGGCTCAGCCGCGACGCGGGCCGCGCGGGCCGCCCTGGGTGGGGCGTGGCGAGTAACGACGCGGGCCGCCGGGGCCACCGGCCGGGCGACCGCCCATCGGACGGTTGCCGCCCGGACCGCGTCGCGGACCGCCATGGCCCGAACCGCCGGCGGGCGGACCATCGGCCTGCTCGATCGCGATATCGTCCTCGGCATGGTCCGCCGCAGTCCGCTTCAGCGCGGCGACGAAGCGCGATGCCAGCGCCGACGGGATCTCGAACAGCGTCTCATTGGGCTGGATACGGATCGCCCCGATCTCGTTGCGGGTGATGTGCCCCCGACGGCAGATCAGCGGCAGCAACCAGCGCGGATCGGCATTCTGGCTGCGCCCGACGCTCATCCGGAACCAGGCGGTGTCGTCGAACCCTTCGCGACGCTCGCGCGGCGCCGGGGCGTCGCCCTCGACCAGTTCCTCGGCCTGGGGCAGTGCGGCCCGGTGCGCGCGGACCAGGGCGGCGGCGATGTCCTCGGCCGACTTCTCGGCGAGCAGGCGGGTGGCCAGCTCGCGATCGCCCTCATCCACCTCGACCGGCGCCAGCAGTGCGGCCAGCAGACGCTCGCGATCCTGCTCGCGGATTTCCTCCAGCGTCGGCGCACGACGCCATTCGGCGTCGATGCGGGCGCCGCGCAGCATCCCCTCGACCCGGCGACGGCGCGGATAGGGCACGATCAGGATCGCGGTGCCCTTGCGACCCGCGCGGCCGGTGCGGCCCGAACGGTGCTGAAGCGCTTCGGCATCGCGGGGGATTTCGACATGGATCACGAGCGTCAGGCCCGGAAGGTCGATACCGCGCGCCGCCACGTCGGTCGCGACGCAGACGCGGGCACGGCCGTCGCGCAGCGCCTGGAGCGCATGGTTGCGCTCATTCTGCGAATGCTCGCCCGACAGCGCGACCGCCGAGAAGCCACGCTCGACCAGGCTGGAATGCAGATGGCGGACATTGTCGCGGGTGGCGCAGAACAGGATCGCCACCTCCGCCTCGTGCAGGCGAAGCAGGTTGACCACCGCCGCCTCGATATCGGCCGGGGCCACCGTCACCGCCTGATAGGCGATGTCGGCATGGCCCTTGTCCTCGCTGATCGTCTCGATCCGCTTGGCGTTGTTCTGATACCGCTTGGCGAGCTGGACGATCGGGCGCGGCATGGTGGCCGAGAACAGCAGCGTGCGGCGCTCGGAGGGCGTGCCGTCGAGAATCTGCTCCAGATCCTCGCGGAAGCCCATGTCGAGCATCTCGTCGGCTTCGTCGAGGACGACGAACTTCAGCGACGACAGGTCGAGCGCGCCGCGCTCCAGATGGTCGCGCAGACGGCCGGGCGTGCCGACGACGATATGCGTGCCATGGCTGAGCGCACGACGCTCGCGCGAGGCGTCCATGCCGCCGACGCAGGTCGCGATACGGGCGCGGGCACCGGCATAGAGCCATTCCAGCTCGCGGCTGACCTGCAGCGCCAGCTCGCGCGTCGGCGCGATGACCAGCGCCATCGGCGCACCCGGCTGGGGCAGGTGATCGCCACCGGCCAGCAGCTCGCTCGCCATGGCGAGGCCGAAGGCGACGGTCTTGCCCGAGCCGGTCTGGGCGGAGACGATCAGGTCGCGGCCCTGGGCGTCATCCTCGATGACGGCGGCCTGGACCGGGGTCGGCGCGGTATAGCCACGCGCGGAAAGGGCAGCCGACAATACCGGCGGCAAGGCAGAAAAAGGCATGGGGACTCCAACAGAAAAAGGAGCGCGTACCGCCGAACCAAGGGACCCATCCCTCTTAGTTGGCGGATACACCCATGCGGCACGGGTGAATGTTTGCGTTCCGTGAAAGCGTGGCCCTTTACACGATTGCAGCGAAAACTCAAGCCGCGCTTGCGGTGAACCGAACCGCCCGCCATGGAGCCGGGTCATGAGCCCAAGCGTTGATCCCCGATGAGTGTCGCCTTTCGCCGCGAATCCGATGAGGAACATCTCGAACCCAAATTCGAGCTGCCCATCCCGCCCGGCCCCAATCTGGTCACGCCGCGCGGGCTGGAGCTGACCCGCGCCAAGGTGACAGAGGTCGAGGCGGCAGTTGCGGCGGCAACGGTGGACGAGGACCGGACCCGGCTCCAGCGCGAACTCCGCTATTGGAACACCCGCGCCGCCACCGCCGAACTAGCGCCCGCTCCCGCCGAGGACGAAGTGGGGATCGGCAGCAGGGTGACGATCCGGCTGAACGGGCAGACCAGGACCCTGACCATCGTCGGCCATGACGAAGCCGACCCGGCGCATGACCGCATCGCCTATGCCGCGCCGCTGGCGCGTGCGCTGATGGGCGCGATGGCGGGGGAAACGGTGGCGTTCGGGGGGAAAGCGGATGCGGTGGAAATTCTGGATGTAGCGACCGCCTGACCTTCTTCCTCCCCTCCCGCAAGCGGGAGGGGACCGAGGGGAGGGAAAGAGGGTCTCACCGAGACCAGCGCCTGCGGCCTTCCCTCCCCCATCCCCTCCCGCCTGCGGGAGGGGCGTGCCAAGCCTCAATGTTCTCGCTCTCTATCCCCCCGCCCC